>BNJV01000587.1_pt1 | contig 250460 bp, 317 predicted proteins | sample 8540591 | NCBI WGS metagenome assembly BNJV01 (sample SAMD00202457, study PRJDB9452) | human saliva metagenome | host: Homo sapiens | reverse complement strand
CACTGCATCGCTTTGTTCCGAACGTAAAATTTTCTAGGCTACAACGTAGCCAAAAGAAAAATTCACAGTGAGAACTGTGCTCTGGATTAAACCCACATCACTTTGGTCGGAGCGCACCTTCCGAAGGAAAAATGCTCAGCGAGCGACCTGGACTCTGGGCTCAGACCCAAGCATCACTTTGTTCCGAACGTAAATTTTCAGGGCTACAAAGTAGCCTAGAAGAAATTCACAGTGAGGAACTGACCTGGGTCAAAAATATCCACAGTGAAGTTAAAGTCGTTTTTGAAAGCCCTCATTGCCACTCTATGGAGAATAGAGACTCAGCTACGGCCTCGTAATTTAAATAAAATAAACTTTCAAAAGTAAGTAATATATAAGGAAATTCATATGTACACAGTAGATAACTGTGATGTCATCGTCATCGGTGGTGGTCATGCTGGTTGTGAGGCTACTCGTCACGCCTCGCATGGGTCATCGCACGTTGATGGCGACCATCAGTTTAGATAATATCGCGCTTATGCCATGTAACTCCTGCCGTTGGCGGTCCTGGTAAAAAGTCATCTTGTTTATGAGCTTGATGCCTTAGGCGGTCAAATGGGTATCAACGCGGATGCTACGGCTATTCAAATGCGTATGCTCAACATGGGTAAAGGCCCTGCAGTACATTCTTTACGCTGCCAATCAGATAAAATCAAATACCAACATTTGATGAAACAAACGGTAGAGAATACAGAGAACCTCAATGTTAAGCAAATCATGGTAACTGAGCTTAAGGTTGAGGATGGCAAGGTAACGGGTATCGTTACAGAACTTGGCGAATTCTATGGCGCTAAGGCTGTTATTCTTTGTACAGGTACCTATTTGAAAGGTAAAATCCTCATCGGCGATATCGATTACGTAGGTGGTCCAAATGGTCAACGTGTAGCAGAACATTTCTCTCAATCCTTGCTAGATAATGGCATTGAATTGATGCGCTTTAAGACTGGTACGCCAGCTCGCGTAGATAAACGCACGCTTAATCTTGAAAATATGGAGGTTCAAGAAGGAGATACACATCATCACTCCTTCTCTTTCATGGATGAATGGATTAACCGCAATGAAGACGTATGTTGGTTGACCTATACTAACAAAGAAACGCATGAAATCATTACGAGCAATATTCACCGCGCTCCTATGTACAGCGGTAAAATTGAAGGTGTAGGCCCTCGTTACTGCCCTTCCATCGAAGATAAAGTAGTGCGCTTTGCCGACAAAGAACGCCATCAATTATTCGTGGAACCGGAAGGTACGGGCACAAATGAAATGTACGTACAAGGCATGAGTACGTCTCTTCCTATGGACGTACAATATGCATTCCTTCGCACCATTCCAGGCCTTGAAAATGTAGAAATCATGCGCCCTGCGTATGCTATCGAATACGATTGCTTGAACCCAACGCAATTGACTCCAGCGCTTCAAGTAAAACATATTGAAGGCCTCTACTCTGCTGGTCAAGCGAATGGTACATCTGGCTATGAAGAAGCAGCTGCTCAAGGCTTAATGGCTGGTATTAACGCAGCCTTGTGGATTGAAGGTAAAGAACCTTTTCATCCTTGCTCGCTCCAAAGCGTATATCGGTGTTCTCATCGATGATCTCGTAACAAAAGGCACAAACGAACCGTACCGCATGATGACAAGTCGCAGTGAATATCGCCTATTGCTCCGTCAAGACAATGCAGATATGCGCCTTACTGAAAAAGGCCGTGAAATTGGTCTTGTAAAAGATGATCGTTGGGCTAAATTTACAGCTAAGAAAGCTGCTATCGAAGAAGCAATGGATATGTTGCGAAATACACCTGTAAATCCATCTAAGGAAACACAAGCCTTGCTTGAAAGCTTAGGTACAGCACCGATTAGAACGGGTATTCACGCCTACGATTTGGTAAAACGTAACGAACTTTCCTATGCTACTGTAGCCGATGCATTTGGTTTGAAACGCTATACACCTGACGTTGAAGAAGCTGTCGATATCTCCATTACGTACGAAAGGCTATATCAAAAAAACAAAATGGACCAGGTCGATAAGGTTCGCAAACTAGAAGAAAAGATTCTTCCAAAAGAATGGGATTACACACAAATTAAGGGTATTTCTCTTGAAGCTCAACAAAAAGCTCAATAAAAATCCGTCCACACTCCATCGGCCAAGCAAGCCGTATCTCAGGCGTATCCCCTGCGGACGTATCTGTTTTATTGATTCAACTAGAACAATACAATCGAAGTAAATAAAATATGTGATTACATAAAAAGCTAGCTAATGTGATTTAGCTAGCTTTTTGTATTATAAGTCTTCCTGTTCTTGATGTTCATCTATTTCTCGACCTTGTCTCATATAATCTGGAGTAAATAAGGATAAGCCCATTTTAAATAATATCCACATAAATTTCTGTTTCATGGGTACCACCTCCCTATTAATGGTAGTGTATCTATAAATAGGGTGATTAGCAAGTTTTATTTTTATGTAACAGAGAGAGTATCATTAAATTTTTGTATATTTATATGAATATTTATATAACTCTAATTATTCTATAACTAAAATATGTACACTAAAGAAGTACATTAAGTGTACATTCAGAATAGAACAAAAATAATCTGTAAGTGAAGAAAAATTCATGGTGATAAATTAGAAATAAACTATAAAATTTGGTTGCTGAAAAGATGAATGATGAAATTGTAAAAGATGGACCGATTTCTCAATTAATTATTTTAAATGATAATACAGGTATAACATCTCTACCCTACCCTATTTTTGTTCTGCGCAGATCATATATTTAGTTTGTAAAATGAGAATAAGTTGAGAATATGCTATAATATAAAAGAAATAACACTTAAATATTTCGCTTATATGGTCATTTTATTAGTTTTTATATATAAAAATTATATAAAATTGATCAAATTAGCCGTAGAGCTTAAATTTTTGAGTTTTATAGCATTTGAAATTAGAAATGCTATTTTATTATCTCATATTTTGTTAATTACCTAGATTTGTTTATATGATGAGCTATATGACATGAGTTGTATTGAATAGATGTGGATAGCTTTTGCTTTTATATAAATATCGAATAATTCATTAGGAGAACTTATGAAAGAGAAATACGATGTGCCTATCGCACCGGAGTCTGAATTTGTTTCATACATGATGGAGCAAATGACCAAATTTGGTTTGCCCTGTACAGAAGAACAAGCAAAAGACTTTTATGTGTATTACGCGCGCATGATTGAAACAAATAAATATCTCAATCTTACGGGTATCACAGATATGAAAGAGGTTGTAGTTAAGCACATGATCGACTCCCTTTCCTGCTATGACCCAAATATCATTAAATCCGGTATGTCTATCATCGATGTTGGTACTGGCGCTGGTTTCCCAGGTATTCCGTTGGCAATCTATGACCGTAGCTTTAAGGTTACGCTTTTTGATTCTTTGAAAAAACGTCTTACCTTCCTTGAATCCGTTATGGATGAGCTAAAATTGACAAATTGCAAGACCTTGCATGGCCGTGCAGAGGATCTTAGTCATCAAGATTACCGTGAAAGCTTCGATATTGCTACGAGCCGTGCAGTAGCACGGTTACCTATTCTTTTGGAATGGACTGTTCCCTATGTAAAAGAAGGTGGCTACGTTATTGCTTTAAAAGGCGCTATATACGAAGAAGAAGTGGGAGAATCCAATAAAGCCCTCAGCACATTAAAAGCGAAGATTGAAGAAGTACGAACCGTTACTCTGCCAACCTTAGATGATAAACGAGCTATTCTGTATATCAAGAAAACAGGTAAAACACCAAAACAATACCCACGTAAACCAAAAGACATTAAAGATAAGCCATTAGTATAACAAAAAGAGGATGCAAATCTTAGATTTGCATCCTCTTCTCTTTTTCGCATATTTTATACGTGGTCGATAATATGTAATGTTGTATCGATATCATTTAAAGGCATAATATGTACGCCTGCAGCGATTTTCTTGATTTGTTCTAATGTTTCGATAGCGATTTCTGTACCCGCTTCTTTACCGCCCTTTTCTACGCGGTCTAGGATCTCTTGAGTAAGGTTGATCCCAGGCACTTTTTCGTGTAGGTATGTAGCCATTTTGAAGCTTTTAAGTGGAATCAAGCCAAGCATAATAGGCACATCGAATTCAGACATTTTATCGATGTAACGTTTTGCTTGTTCTAAATCGTAAATCGGTTGTGTTTGAACGAAGTGCGCACCATTTTGGATTTTGGCAGCCAATTTTTGGCGTTCAATTTCTAAATCTGGCGCACCAGGATTACCAGTAGCACCGATGTAGAAGCTTGTAGGTGCATCTAGGTCGTTGCCTGCAAGGTCTTTACCTGCATTCAATGTCTTAGCGATATTGAGTAAGCCCATGCAATCTACTTCGAATACGGATTGTGCAAATGGATGGTCCCCATTATCTGGTTTGTCCCCAGTAAGGGTTAAAATATTGTTCACGCCCAACGCTGCAGCGCCAAGTAATTCAGATTGCAAACCGATAATATTACGGTCACGGCAGGTAAGGTGGAAAATAGTTTCAATGTCTTTGTTGTGTTGTAACAAGTAGGACAAGGAAATTGGGCTCATGCGCATTTTAGACATAGGGCTGTCAGCGATGTTGATAGCATCAACCTTCCCTTTCAAACGAGCCGCTTGTTCAAAAATCTTTTCCGCAGAACTACTTTTCGGTGGGTCTAATTCAACTGTGATGGTGAACTTTCCTTGTTGATGTTTCTCTCTTAATGTCATCATGTACCTCTTATCTATGCTTATGGTGAAAGCTTAATGTATGAGTAATGAAAGCAAAAAATTATTTCTCTAATGTTTCAAAGTAATCGTTAGCGTGGTTAACGGCTGCGATACCGTCTTTAGCGTAGATATCTGCGCCCGCTTGGTCTGCGTAATCTTGAGATACTACAGCGCCACCTACCATGACCTTAGTGTTAAGGCCTGCCGCACGGATTGCAGCGATGGTGTTGTCGATTTGAGGCATTGTTGTGGTCATCAAGGAACAGATACCAACGAGAGCCGCCTTGTTGTCTTTAATCGCTTGAACGATAACTTCTGGATCAACGTCTTTACCGAGGTCGACGATTTTGTAACCATTATTTTCAAGCAAGGTCGCTACGATATTTTTACCTAAATCGTGGATGTCGCCTTTAACGGTAGCTACAACGACTGTGCCTTTATCTAAACTTTCACTAGCAGGAATAATTTCTTTAATGGTATTGAAAGCAGCCTGCATTGTTTCAGCAGCAAGCATTACTTGTGGCAAGAATAATTTACCAGAACCGAACTTGTCCCCTACTACGTTCATCGCTTCAGATAAGCCTTTTTCGTAATATCTAATGGATCCATGCCGTCTGCTAAGGCTTTTTTTAACAAGTTCAACGATGGCTTCTTTTCTCCTTGTTCTACACAAGCGCGGATATTCGCTAATGGATCATTGCTGTCGAAGGATTTTTTCTCTGGCCCTTTCGGAGCGGAGTTCCCTGGTGCACTTGATTCGTCTTCGTAGCCATATTCTTCGATAAATTGAGCGGAACCTGGGTCCCAACCTAATAGCGTTGTACTAGATACAAAAGCTTTTTTAGCTGGATAGTTTAATGGGTTCATAATTGGTGTTGTTAAACCGCATGCAAGGGCCATTGTTAAGAATTGACCATTCAAATATGGACGTTGTGGCATACCGAAGGAAATGTTGGACAAGCCCATTACTGTTGGGAAGCCAAATTTCTCTTTATATAACTGTAATGTACGTAATGTTTGACGTGCACTATCTTCACCGCTGGCAAGTGTTAATACCAATGGATCAAGTAATAAGTCATGTGGTTGAAGACCATAGCCGTAAGCGCGATTTACGATGCTTTCAGCTAACGCAACGCGGTCCTCTGCTTTTTCAGGAAGGTCACCACTAGATAATGGCAAGCAAAGTAATGCTGCGCCATAACGTTTAGCCAAAGGCATAACGTGAGTGATGGACTCCTCCTCCCCGTTTACAGAGTTGATGAGCGCACGGCCTGGGTAGTTTTTAAGAGCTACTTCCATAGCTGCTGGATCCAATGTATCGATGGATAATGGAGTTTCAACGAGCATGGATAATTCAAAGATAGCACGTTCCATCAATGGTGTTTGGTCCATGCCTGCTACACCCATGTTTACGTCGAGGATGTCTGCACCAGCTTCTACTTGGTCTAATGCATCACGTTTTACACGGATGAAAGAACCGTCCCGTAATTCTTGGGCCAGAATTTTACGACCTGTTGGGTTAATACGTTCACCAATGATAAGTGGTTTTGTATTGTGACCTAATTCTAACAATCTAGTACGGCTTGTAATGATTGTTTTAGGTTCGATGTGAGCACGCTCCTTTGGAGTATGTGCTTTTACAGCGTTGGAAATAGATTGGATATGAGCTGGTGTTGTACCGCGACCGCCTACATAGCTAGCCCCTGCATCAACGATTGGAAGCATCAATGGACCCATTTCTTCTGCTGAAAGTGGGAATACGGTTTGTTTGTTAATTAATTGAGGCATACCTGCATTTGGTTGGCAACTGATTGGCAAATTAGTAACGCTAGCAATCTCTTCAATAAGAGGTGTAATTTGTTCAGGTCCAAGAGAACAGTTAATACCGATGATATCAGCACCCATAGCCTCTACGATAGTAGTTGCTACTGCAGGTGGTGTACCTGTAATAGTACGACCGTCTTCACTGAAAGAAAATTGACAGATAATTTGCACATCTTCTTTTGTCTTCCCTGCTGCTTCACGAGCATCAAGAGATGCTAATAATGCGGCACGCATTTCTTGTACGTCGATGATAGTTTCAATGATAATGAAATCTACGCCACCTTCGATCAATGCATCTGCTTGTTCGCGATATGTGTCATAAATAGAGTCAAAGCTCATATTACCTAACGGCTGTAAGAAACGGCCTGTAGGACCCATAGAACCAGCTACACGAGCAGATGGTTTAACCTCTGCAATAGCCTCTTTTGCTACCTTTACGGCTGCAATATTAATCTCTCTTACTCGATCTTGTAAGTCATAATCTTCTAACTTAAGACCACAAGCACCGAATGTATTGGTAGTAATTACATCACTACCATGTTGTAAGTATTGTGCGTGAATATTCTTTACAACGTCTGGTTTCTCTACATTAAATAGCTCTGGACAATAGCCCTCTTCTAAGCCTGCTGCTTGCAGCATTGTGCCCATAGCACCGTCAAAAATATACATAAACATCTTCCTTTAACATCCTAAATATCGAACTGTTTCACGTGAAACATTATTCTGTTGGTTGGCCTTTCATAGCGATACCTGATATATCAGCAGTAGTCTTACTACCATCTTCCTCTGTCTTGTTTTGGTCGTTAGTAGTTGCTTTTTCAGGTAATTTACGAGATGCGCAGTCCTGTTGTGAACAAGATGTACAGCCTCGTTTTGTTTTAAGATCTTCGTTTGCTGGCATTAAACCGATAATCGCCGTTACAGACTTCCGTGGGAACAATAAATAGTTCTCCGTAACTTGTAAGCCGATTAGCTCTGTTTTAATGATTTTAGCTAATTGTGGCTGAATCTCTAGTGGCCAGTTACCGTAACCAGGGCTAAAGCGCCATGTTGGTTTATAACCTTGTTTTTTAGCGATTGTATTGATTACTTCATTTACTTGATCTGCTACTTGCTCTACTGCTGTAGTTGCAGCTGCGTCAAGTAATAAGCCTACTGTATAATTGCCTTGTTTAAAAAGTTGTTCGCTGCGAATTTCTACATCTTCGCCTACTGTTACACCTAATACATAGACTTTTGTAGACTTTTCTAAATGTTTTTCAATGATAGAACCTTCAATTTTAAGCGGTGGATTGCTTAAAATTGTTTTAGTTTCTGCATCATAATCGTATTCTTGGTATACACCTTTAGGTGTAGCTAATAACTGGATTTCCTTACATGCTTCGTCTACATATTGTTGTGGGAAATCCTCTGCGTGACGAAGTCCTGCGTATCGTTTACTTCTGCTTTATCGATGGCAGGAAGCATTCCGTTATAGATGGGCATGGAAACGCCTCCTCTTCAAAAATAAAAAGCTCTGCGTATCCGTAGAGCGTGTGTGCTTACTATTATTTGTATATTTAGATCCTGTAATATAATCAATTTAATTATATTAAAAATTATCAATCTAATTACTACCTAGTTAATAGTATATAGATATGATGAAAGCCTGTCAAAGCATATGGGGCCTGTATTCTCATATAATTTAGTACCATATAGATATAGCTTAAAGCTATATCTATATGTAGTTTTGTAACAAAAGTTATTAGCTTGCTTACACTACATATAGTAATAGATAATTGTAATACACAATTAAGTCTTTAAAACGATTACAGTTTTACTATAAATATAATAAAGAGTTTTAATATAAAACATAGTTATAGCTTCAGTATAATCATAGTTGTAGTTGTAGTTGTAGTTATAGTTATAGTTATAGTTATAATATCTTTATCTTAATTAGCTATTATAGTTATGATGCCTCTATTTAATCCTTAATTATCTAGTATGTATAAATGTTTCACGTGAAACATTTATACGTATTTTTCTTAATGTGTTTTGTAATCTTATGTAAAATTGTTTTACATATTAGTGTATTGTAAAGTTGGTAATCCAATCTAAGCATCAATAAATTTTTTTAGGTGAATTTTGTCATTGTTTATATATCTAGATTAAAAAAACTATATTTTTAAATCTATATGTATTTTTTTATCATTGTGTATATGTTTATATTAAAAACTATATTTTTTTAACCTAATATTTTTTTGTTGTTGTTCTCTTAAAAATTTTTGTTTCTACTGTTTCTTTTTGTTGTTAGTGTTATATATACAATTATTTTCACAATTGTTTCTATTATGATTTCTACTGCTATAATTTCTACTACAATTTTAACTAGTGTAATTGCTACTATTATTTTTTTGCTATTATTTTTTTCTTACGCTTATAAAAATGTTTCACGTGAAACAATTGTACTTGTAAATCAAAATAGATTATTGAATTAGATTTTTTTATATGTAAACTAATTGATTGTGATCAAAAATTAATTTCTAGAATACAATTACCTATACAAATAGATTAATTTTCTAAGAATTTGATTTGTAATTACCATAATTACAGTTGTTTTATGTTATAATGAAAAAGAACTATTTTGAACGAATATGCGAGGTGAATTAAGTGGGCAAAGTTATAGCTATTACTAATCAAAAAAAGGCGGTGTTGGTAAGACTACAACATCAGTAAATTTGAGTGCTTGTTTGGCTGATGCAGGCAAGAAAGTATTACTTGTTGATTTGGATCCGCAAGGCAATGCAAGCTCTGGTTTAGGCATTGAAAAAGGATGATTTAGAACTCTGTGTACACGATGTTCTAATTGATGGTGAGCCTATTGCTGATATTGTTCAGCCTACAATGCTTAAAAAAAGCTATTTGTGGCGCCTGCAACAATTCAATTAGCTGGTGCAGAAGTAGAATTGGTTTCCGTTGTTTCACGTGAAACAATGTTGAAAAAAGCATTGGCATCAGTGCGTGATGAATATGATTTTATTATCATCGATTGCCCACCATCTCTTGGCTTACTAACATTAAAATGCTTTTACAGCAGAGAGATAGTGTTTTGATTCCGATTCAAAGCGAATTTTACGCACTAGAAGGGGTAAGTCAGTTAGTTAAAACTATAACTATCGTACAACAAACTTCTAATAAAGACCTTGAAATTGAAGGTGTGTTATTGACTATGTTTGATGGGCGCACAAATTTATCTATTCAAGTAGCTGATGAAGTTAAGAAATTCTTTGGTAGTAAAGTATATAAAACAATTATTCCTCGTAATGTACGACTTAGCGAAGCGCCAAGTTATGGGGAACCTATTATTGTGTATGATCCAAAATCTAAGGGTGCCGATGTATATACGAAACTAGCTAAAGAAGTGATAAAGGCTTCAAAATCTTAGTAAATAGATTAGATAATATAGCAGTATTGTTAAATTAATATATAGCACACTATGTGTAAGGTGAGAGAGGTTAGTTATATGCCCTAGAGAAGTGAAAAGTAAAAAAAGCAAAGCGTCCGGATTGGGTAAGGGCCTGGGTAATTTGATGAAAGTTGACTCTGTAGAGTCTGTATTGCCTGAAAAGGAAATACATGAATTACCAATTTCTGAATTAGTTCCGAATGCAGATCAACCTCGTAAAAGTTTTGATGAAGATAGTTTAGCTACATTAGCTGAATCTATTAAAAAAATCTTGGTATTTTCCAACCAATCGTAGTACGTAAACAAAAGAATAAATATCAAATCGTAGCTGGTGAACGTCGTTACCGTGCTGCTATCATTGCTGGGTTAGAAACAGTACCAGTTATTGTAAAGAAATATAATACAGAAGAGATGACTGAGGTAGCCCTCGTTGAAAACTTGCAACGGGAAGGGCTAGATCCAATTGAAGAAGCTTTGGCTTACCAAGGTTTAATGGATACATATAAACAAACGCAAGAAATGATTTCTGCTCGTCTTGGTCGCAGTCGTTCTTATATTGCGAATATGGTTCGTCTATTAAAACTTTGTGACTCTGTACAAAAAGACCTTATTGAAGGGGATTTAACAGTAGGTCAAGCTCGTCCATTGTTGGCACTTCGTAGCGCGGCTCAACAAATTGAAGCAGCTGAACGCATTAAAGAGGGCGAATTAAGTGCTCGTCAAGCAGAGGCTCTAGTGAAGTCTATGCAAAATAAATCTCCTAAGACTAAAACAAATAAACCACAAAGTACGGCAGAAGTACGTGCCTTGATGGACCGTTTAAAATTAAGCTTAGGATCTCCTGTAAATATCAAGTTCCGTGCTGGTAAAAAAGTACAAGGCAAGATTGAAATTACTTTCTTCTCTGAAGCAGAGTTGGAAAGACTCATTGCATATATGGATGGTCAAGATCAAACAGAAGATACAGAAGCAATGGAGTTTAGAGTATAATTAGCTTTTACCAATAATCGTACTAGTATTATATTAAAACTTGCACTAGTACTATATTAAAAACTTGTACTAGTACTATATTAAATTTGCACTAGTTTTATATTAAAACTTGTACTAGTTCTATATTTAATACTTTTACTAGTTCTATACTCAATACTCATTCTTAGTAGTTACTATATATAGTGGATATTTACTCAAAAAGTATACTCTAGATACTAAAATTAGCATTAGCCTATGTGAAATTAGTAATGACAAGTCGATATTATTTCTGTATAATATAAATACAATTTACAATCCACGGTAAAAGCGTAGTCTACGGGCTGCGCTTTTACTGTATTTAAGGGTTTAGTATAAAAGGATAGACTATGGAACAAACACCTAAAGCAAACCGCGTGCATATAGGCTTTTTTGGCCGTTGTAACGCTGGTAAGTCTACATTGATTAATATGTTAACTGATCAGCCTGTGTCTTTAGTATCTGAAGTGGCAGGTACAACGACAGATCCTGTGAGCAAGTCCATGGAAATTTTGCCCCTAGGTCCTGTAGTTATTACTGATACAGCAGGTATTGATGATACAACTGAACTCGGTGCATTGCGCATGGAAAAGACAGAAGAGGTTGTAAAAAAGATTAACCTTGCTGTCTATGTGCTTCGAACCGATGAAGAACCAACCTCTGATGACATGCATTGGTTAGGGCTGTTAAAACAGAATAATGTACCTATTGCGTTATTCGTAAATGAAATCAATGCAGAAAAATAAAGAAAAAAAGTTGAATCAAATACAGCTAATAAAGAAAAAGTTGAATCAAATACAGCTAGTAAAGATAAAGTTCAATCAAATACATCTGATTATATTAAATCTCATAAGGGCTTAGGTGATCTTGCTACCGTCATTGACTCTGCTGATTTTACGTCTAATGAAAAACGGTTAGAATTACTAGATTTACTTGGCGGGTTAACACCTCTTGATGTTGAAGGAGAGCAAACACTGTTACAAGGCCTTGTGGAAGAGGGGGATGCCATCATTCTTGTGTGTCCTATTGATAGTGCAGCGCCAAAGGGCCGCCTTATTTTGCCACAAGTACAAACAATTCGTGAAATCTTAGATTACAAAGGCTTAGCCTTGGTGTGTCAAACAGAAGAGTTACCATCTATGATTAACTCTCTTACACATCCACCTAAAATGGTTATCTGTGACTCTCAAGCCTTTGATCGTGTGGATGAATTGACACCGAATACAATTCCGTTGACCTCTTTTTCTATCTTGATGGCTCGCTTTAAAGGAAAATTACAGGATTTAGTAGCTGGTGTGAATGCTATTAAGAATTTGAAACCAGGCTCTAAGGTTCTTATTAGCGAAGGTTGTACACATCGCCGTCAATGTGATGATATTGGGACTGTAAAAATTCCTAATCTTCTTAAGAAGCAAGGTCATACAGATTTACAGCTAGAATTCACTAGTGGGGGAGCGTTCTCTAAAGATGTATCACAATATGATTTAATCATCCATTGTGGCGCTTGTATGCTCACACGCCGTGAAGTATTACGACGCATTGAATGTGCCGTTGTACAAGGTACGCCAATCGTAAATTACGGTGTACTCATAGCGGCTCTACATGGTATACTAGAACGGGCAATAAGCCCATTTGTTGAGGAATTAAAAGGGTAATTATTAAATTAAATTGTATGCAGTCATTTAACTTTCACAATAAGAATGGTATAATTAAGTGTTGGAGTTTTGATGATTGTATAGGAAGGAATATACATGTTCGAATCGATTCAACCGTGGATTGGCATGGTAACTATCGTTCTTGTTATCGCTGTACTGGTGTATTGTGTAATCTACACATTCGTCTAGGTAGCTTGAAAAAGAAATACGATTTCTTTATGCAAGGGGATAATGGTGCAAGCCCTAGAGCGTAAATTATCTGTAGAGGTTAGCGAAATTCGCGATGCTGCGAAGGGCCTTGAGTCCTTGTTGACCGAGCAAGCGGCTATCCGCAATACGCAGAGCAATACGATACAAAAAATTGGCTTTATTAAATATAACGCCTTTGAAAATATCGGTAATGATCTGTCCTTTGCGCTTACATTGCTCGATGGCAACAATAACGGCATCTGCATTTCCAGTATTTACGGTCGTAGCGAATCCCGTATTTTTTTAGTAAACCAATTGTGAAAGGTAAAAGTCTCGTTAGTCTTTCACAAGAAGAATTAGAAAGTTTGAACGAAGCGTTGGGCGAACGCACCAATGAGGAAGCGTTGACGAGCGCCATCGTTTCAAAATAAGGAAGGGTTATATTGAATTTACCGGCATTCATTTCAAACAAAGTTGAAAGAAATGGTGACAACTGCATATTGACGTTAACCACAAAGCAGGCGAAGATAGCAGCTATTGTTGGCTCTATCCTAATCATCGCAAAGCAGTGGTACTCGGCATTTGGGGGCATTGTGCGCTAAGTTGAGGTGGTGCAATTACGTCAACAAACGCAATTGCAATCGGAACAGCTGAAATTGTTACAACAAAAAACAGAGGTTCTAGATAAGAAAATCCAAAACTTAAATCAAATTAGTGAAGAGAATAAGCAAATGCTAAAAGGCGCTGAATCTGGCACACCATCTCAAGGTGGCGGGGATGGTAGCGACCCAAAGGCGGTAGCCGCTGATGAAAGCGAAGTAAAGACGCTAACAGCGGCACAATTATCAGCTCGTTTGTCTAAAATGGATAAAGACGCGCAAAAATTGCTCGTTAGCTTCTATACGATGCGCAACATCCTTCGCGATGGTGGTGCGCAAGACTTGTTGGCATTGCAATCCATCAACTTCTCCGCTGGTTCTGGTGGCGCTGTGAACAGTACGACACCAAGCATCTGGCCGAGCAAGGGCGTTATTACATCTCCGTTTGGTAGCCGTGTAGACCCTGTGACAGGTGCTATTGGTGCATTCCATGAAGGTATCGATATCGCAGATGATTATGGTTCACAAATCGTGGCAACCGCAGCTGGTGTAGTTAAGTTCGCTGGTTATACTGACGGTGGTTATGGTAACCTCGTTGAAATTGACCACGGCAATGGCTTCGTAACTCGTTATGGTCATAACAGTGCTGTACTTGTAACGGTAGGGATGAGCGTAAAACAAGGCCAAACCATAGCCTTGATGGGTAGTACTGGTAAAAGTACGGGTGCTCACGTTCACTACGAGGTACGCTTAAATGGTGCTCCTGTAGACCCTATGATCTTCTTGCCAATTAGCAATTAGACACATAAAACTTAATAAAAGTCATACAAAAAGAACTTGTTATGCGTGCAAATGCACTAATAGCAAGTTCTTTTTCTTTCTTTTTGCATATATATTGTAAAATAAAAAGTATATGAACGGAGGTATATCTATGAAGGCCTATGTACAAGTTTATACCGGCGAAGGTAAGGGCAAAACGACCGCTGCAATCGGTCTAGCTATCCGTGCCATCGGCGCTGGCAAGAAAGTCCTCTTTTTGCAATTTATGAAATCTAAAGTATATAGTGAACATACTATTTTACCTACCTTAACTAATTTAACGTTAGAAACTGTGGGCAAGCCATTCTTTATCATCAAAGAAGGGATGAAGAGCAAGGATGAACTCGCTAAATGGGGCGATGAAGTCGTTGTTTTTGAATCTGGCAATCCCCCTAAGGATTATGTAGCACTCATTGAAAAAGGCTACGAACGTGCTCTAGCTGCCATCGGCAGTGGTGATTACGATCTTGTCGTTCTTGATGAGTACAACATGGCACTCTTCTTTGAACTCATTTCTTGGGATAAAACAAAGGCGTTGCTCGATGCTCGTCATCCGGAAACGGAACTCGTATTTACGGGCCGTGGGGCTCCTCAAGAATTGATCGATGAGGCAGACCTTGTAACGGAAATGAAAGAGGTTAAACATTACTACCTGCAAGGCGTAATGGCTCGAAAAGGTATTGAAAACTAATCATAGGAACACCTAAGGAGGTGATGTGGTTGAGTACAGTGGCTATTGTGGCCCTCGTTATCGTGGCCATCATTGCAGCACTCATCTTGATTATCCTACTGACACCAATCACATATAGCATCGAAGTTGACGGCCGCTCGCCGTATCGCGCAGAGGTGCGCGTCAAATGGCTATGGCGTGTATTTTCACTGCATCTAGCATACTTACAGGACAAACCGTTTTTTAAGGAATTATATGTTTTGGGCATGCTCAAGATAGGTCCTGTGAAAGACTATGAAGAATGGCTTGAAAATCGCGTAGACGAAGAATACCAAAAGGTGATGGACGACGATGGCGAAACATCGCAAGCAGAGGCTTTTGCTAAAGCTATGCAAGGGGGTGGACAAGGTCCTTCTGCAAGCTCTCATGGCACTAGCTTTGAAGATTTGAAGAGCGCTCAAGGTTCTAGTACAACCTTTGGTGATGAAGAGTCACCAGGGGCGGGTACCTCCCAAAATCGAAAGGAGCGCGTTGAACGTCCTGAATCAGGGTCTAAGGATATGGATGCACAGGCTCGTGCTGATCGGTATGACTCCATTCAGCAAGATCCAACGGCTCATATTCAAGACGATGACGAAGTGGTAAGTCGCGTTACTTTCAACAGTGACGGTTCCATCAAGGAAAAGGTATTTACGAAGGTAAATGATATCAAAACGACAGTGAAAAAAACGTTTTTGAAAAGCCAGATCCAAACGATCCTGTAGCATCATTCAAGTCTGAAATTCCTACATTCTGGTTTATGAAACATGTGCAAAATACAGAATTGTGGCGCCAGCTATTCCTTGTGTCAAAACGATGTTATAACCACTCTAAGCCACGCGATGTGGCCATAGAAGGTCGATTTGGTATCGGTGACCCATATCGTATGGGGATTATCGCATCTATGCTGTACAGTATTTGGCCTGAACAAGCAGAGAACATTGAACTAGATTATGTGAACTGGGCCGGCGAAGGCAGCGGTCACATCAAGGGTCGCATCATTCTTGCTGTTTTGGCTTGGCATGGTACTAGATTCTTGGTATCTAAACCGATGCGTTCTCTATTGGGTGAAAGCGCTCGCGTCTTCTGGATCAAACGGAAAGAAGCAAAACAGTTAGAAAAGCTGAAAGCCGCACAAGGCCAAACAGCGTAAGGATATATTAAGTCAAACTAAGTACATGAGCTGTATAAAAATAATTTATTACATGTCAAAACTATATATACAATATAAAGGCTACGTATATGTAATATAATTATGGAACATACAGTTATGATACTTTCACAAAAAGCGGAGGTACTGTGATGGAAAACAGTAATGTAAAAGAGAATTTGGAAGTCCTATTCGAGAAATTCAGAAATATGATTAAAGTGGAAACAGTTGTAGGCGAAGCTGTGCAAATCGGCGATACTACGCTCGTTCCATTCGTTGACGTAACATTTGGTTTCGGTACTGGTACAAACCACAACACTGCGAACAAAAAACCACGAATGTGGCGATGGTGGCGACGGTGCCAAAATGGAACCAAGCGCTATCCTCGTTATTAAAGGGGACCGCATCGAGTTGTTCAACATTAAAGGCAACCCTTACAGCAGCAGCTTCGATCGTCTCATCGGCTTGGTGCCTGATCTCGTGTCCAAATTGAAATCTGATAAATACATCTATATTAACGATGAACAATAATTCGTTACCGAATTATAAATAATTGGTGAAAGCCTCAATACCCACATGTGTGTTCTGAATATGTCCGTCATGACTGCCCTAAGGGCTTCAGAGCATACCTGTGGGTATTGTTTTAATTTCTATAGACGTTCATAAGCATTTCATAGGGCTTTATTATGCTATGTAACAGAGTCTTGTGAAAGTTAGCGAGATTTGTTATAGTAAAAAAATAGTACACTATTGGATTGTATAGTGACACTTTTAATCGAGGAGGATTTCAGATGAAATTATCTAAAAAAATTGACTACCTTAGCTATCGTTGGTGCTATCTCTGCTACTCGCCGCAGTAGCAAGTGCTCGCTAACATTGGCTTAGTAAATATGAGCCAAGTAGTAAATAGCTACCCTGGCTACGGTGCATTAGATATGAAAATGCAACAAGTAGACGCTCAATACCGTCCACAAATTGAGAAAAAAAGTACAAGAAATTGAAAAAAATTCAAGACTCTGCACAAGCAGAAGCTGAATTCAACAAAAACTGTAGCTCCATTGCTTCAAAAAGAAAACGAAGAAATCAACAAAATTGCTCAACCTATGATGCAAGCAATTCACAACGCTGTGGAAGCTATCCGCGTTGAAAAACAAATGGACGTAGTATTGGATGATCCATACACAATCCGTGCAAATTGACGCTAACAGCAAAATCGAAAAACATTACTAACGAAGTAATTAGCCGTCTTAAAAAAATAATACGACTAAACATGACCCCTTATCTAATCTCGGATAAGGGGTTTTTGATTTAAAGGACTTTTATAGTAAGATAGAGAAATATATTAACAGAAGTAGTCTGTATAGAGATAACATATAGCAAGTTAAATTTATATCGTCATGTAAACTAAGGGAAGAGACTTGTCAGTTTTATATCCCATAGTTAGTGCTAGTTAGTTATTTCTTGTGACAATGTGTAAACTGTTGTAGAAAGGATTTATTATGAAAGATAGTATTGTGAATGAAGTTATGGAAATGGTTGATACATTCCTTAGCTTGGTTACGATTGATTTAAAGGATGAGCTTGATAGAGAGTTAGCGGCAGCATATATTTTTGGAATGTTAAATGGGACTGCTCAAAAGGAATCCCTTACACCAGAGGATGTCCAAGACTTGATGTTTAATATTGGTATTGATAAACTTACTTATTCAGAAGAAGTAGCTTATCAAATGACGCAATTCGTCATTGATGCGACAGATGAGGAGTTTCATCCAACAGTAAATGCAATTATTCACAGAGGTTTAGAAGGTTATTTTTTATATTCAGACCGTCAGTTTGATGCCCTTTCAGAAGATTTTAATGAAGTTGTTCAAGTGGTAAAAGGAGAGCTATAATAGGGAATTAATATATTATAAGTATTATATAGGTTAATATATTATAAGTATTATATAGGTGTTTTCTTTAAAATAGATTAGCTTATTTCAACTAAGGAGTGAGATCTAATGAAAGATTTTAAAGTATTAGCCACAGAGCGGTATTCAGTTCGAAAATTTGATACGAAGCCCGTTGAGCAAGAGAAATTAGATATCTTGTTAGAGGTCACGAGATTAGCACCTACGGCTCATAATTATCAGCCGCAACGCTTACTTGTGTTGAATACGGTAGATAGTCTTAATAAACTAAAAGACTGCACGAATGGACACTTCAATGCGCCGTTGGCGATTATTGTTTGTTATGACAATATAGTGAGTTGGAAACGGGAATACGATGATGCGGATATGGGCGTTGTAGACGCTAGTATTGTAGGTTCTCACCTCATGTTTACTGTGGCGGATATAGGTCTAGGAACAACTTGGATTGCCCATTTTGATCCTGCTAAGGTACGAGCAGCCTATGCTTTGCCAGATAATATCATACCTGTAGCGATATTCCCAATCGGTTATCCTCATCCCGATTGTGTACCTGCGCCAGGCCATACAAAACGCTTTGATGTAAGTACTTTTACAATCTATAATTCCTTTTAAATGATGCGGCATTGTTTTAGTGCCCTAATCATTTATATCCTAAGCATTTATATAATGTATTATTAAGAATAGAGTATGTTAGAGAGAGAATATGTTTAAAAATTTAGCAAAAAAATTCTTTGGATCACAAGAAGCAGTGTCTACAGGTGCTGAGACATCAAATGTTTTATCTTTATATGCACTACAACATGGTGAGCATTTTAAATGTATCTCATCAACTGACGAATCAGAGATGTTTATTGATTTAAATTCCGTACGAAGTGTGGAGCATAATCCTCCAAACTATACCTTGCTATTTAATATATATCTTGTTGAGTATAAAAAGAAACATACTATTGAGTGGGTTGTTACGGCAGACTATGATTATGAGTATTCGGTTAGTTCCATTGTGAAAAAGGAAAATCTAAAAGATTATTCTCGTGAGCAGGCTAAACCAATTATTGTTAAGCATAAAGAACAAGAGTCTGGTATAAAAGGGATTGCTCGAGCGACTAAGTATTATGATTTTGATGGTAACTTAGAAACAGATCTTAAGGCTATGAACGTGAATGTTAAGCATGAAGGTGCCTTTGAGTATGGCGACCCATTTTATACAGCGGCGCACTATGCATTTGATAGGGCGTATCATGTGTTCTTCTAGCTGAAAGATACCGATTAGATAATACATAGATTAGATAGTGTATAGTTTAGATAATACATATAAAAAGGACAGTTGATTAACTCAACTGTCCTTTAGTGTTTTATTCAGGTTTATGGATAAGGTTTACTACGAATTCGCTGTCTTCAACAAGTGTTGCTTGGATGTAGTTATCGCCGTTGAATTCTAATACTTGGCCTGGTACGAGTACGTGTTCTTCAGTTTCGTTAAGGAACACTTGTACTTTACCTTTTACTACTGTAAAGATTACGTTTGCTTCTGGGTGATTGTGTTTTTCAACTTGTTCACCAGCTTTGCCGCCTTTTTTAACGATTACGTAGTTAGGACCTTGGAATAATAAACCTAATTCTTGATTAACTGTGCCTGCCATAATAGACCTCCTAATTCTAGCTTTTTATGTTCTGAAAGCTAACGCTATCACTTAATTAAATTAACTTGTGTAATTACCTTATGATTATATTATAAATGATATTGCTTATCAATGCTGTGCCTATAGCTACAGTTTTGTAAAAAAATATAGAAAATTTCAGACATGAAAAAAACGAACGTAAAAATTTTTACGTTCGTTTTTACGCTCGTTTTCGTTCATTTATAGTTCTTAAACAAACGAACGGTTATGTATTTATTACTTATTTTTTTCTTAATTGTATACAAACGTGTGCCGTTTTCTTCAGTCGTTACAAGTTCAAAGGCTGGATCAATTGCTTTTCACAAAAGCTTCGAACCATGTTTGGTAGCTACAGCCATGAATTTAGGGTCAACGCCCGCTGTACGCCAGTAGCCTGCTTGTAATCTGTGGTCACCAACCCATGTGAACTCATCTGGGCTTTCAGAAACCACTTGGTCACCGCCATCGCAAGGCATGCCGTTTACGTAGAAGTTTTGCAGCGCATTGTAAATCGCTGGAGCAGTGTGTTCTTCAAGGCTGTCTTGAGCCACAACGCCACATGCTTGACCTTGCACTGCGAACGCATCAAGAATAGCTGTTACTACGTGTACCGCTTCGTCGCCGGAGTTAGTATCAAGCAAATCTCTGATGAAAGCTGCTTCGCGAACGGAAGCGATGTTGATTTGGTTAGCCAACCAGCCATGGATATTGCCGTGATCGATGATGTTTTCCAGAGGAATGCTTGGATTGATTGGTTCGCCGTATGTATCTACGGAGATAGAGTGTAATTCCTCTGCCAAATCATCAACAACTTTAGCTGTTTTTTCTACAATCAAGTTTTCACGCTCAACGAGCAATTGAATTTTACGATATAACCAGTAATGGATGTGACCTAAGAATGCGGACATATTAAGCTCCTTTTCGTGCTGTTTCTAACTTCTCTACTAAATCGTATACATTAAAACCGTGAATTTCTGCGGCTTGCCATAATGGCTCAGCTGTGGCAGAAGGGCAGCCTAAGCAACCCATGCCGATGCCTTGCAATACAGGCACAACATTTGGATATGTTTCCACGATGTCGCGAATGATTGTGTCTGGAGTAATAGGGGAACCTACTTCGAGGCGAGGTGCTTCGACTTCAGGATCGTTACCTTGACCAGGCAAGAACACAGCTGGTTCTTCGGATTTGCTTTCAGCTGGAGCACCTTCAAGGTCGCCCAATACAGCTGCTTTGAAAGCCTCTAAACCAATGCGGTCAATGAATTCGCCCATGCGTTCGATTTGAGCATTTTCTTTATAGTATGCAATGATACGATCTACCAATGCAAGAGCTTCTTTTTCAGTTGTTACTTCAGCGATGAGGTCGCCAATGCGAGGGTGTGCACCGCCGCTACCGCCAGCGTATACATTCCAGCCCTCTACAGTACCGATAATACCCACATCTTTCAGGCGACTTTCAGTACAAGAATTAAGACAACCGGACACGCCGATTTTCATTTTGTTTGGCATTTCTTGAGACAAATATTTGCGCTCGATTTGCATGCCAAGATGTACGCTATCTTGTTTAGCACGTTTACAGAATGTAGTACCAGGGCAGATTTTTACGCTGCGCACGCGGTTAGATACAGTGTACGCTGGCTCCATGCCGAGCATCTCCCAAGCTTTATCTACGTCTTCTGCTTTCAAATTCGTAATCATAATGCGTTGGCTGGCAGTCAATTTTAGAACGGCGCCGAACTCATTGGCTACGTCGATATATTTTTGTAATTGTTCAGGTTGAATGAAACCTCCAGGAATGCGAGGTGTAATTGCATAACGGCGTTGGCCGTTTTTAATGCGTTGTAAATTTGCTGCAATTTGTGCCATATTAAATCCTTTCTCGAGCCCTCTCTGCAGAGAATTGTGGCTAAAACTACTTAGTTAATCTATGTGATTCTTTGTTTGTAAAATATATACGCCATTGGGTTTTGTGAAAGCTTCGCACGTATACGAACAGCGTGATGAGATCAACTAGGCGATGCCTCATCAAAACCCGGCGTAACGATCAGTACGGGTATTAAATACTGACCCGATGTTCCTAGTATAAACTATTTTTAACACGTAATAATGTAACCTAAGCTACAAAAATGAAAAGTTTTTTTAATATTAATTATTAATAGTATATATGATTTATAATACTAGATATTATAAATCAATTTACCCAATTGGTAAATTATTTATTTACATTTGTATTTGAAGAGGTATAATAGAATTAACCTACTAGGTAAATTATTATAAATGGCCATTTATATTGTATCAACCATTCACTATGATTTGAGAGAGTCGGTGACATATTGGATATACGATATAAGAATAATAAGATACGTAAGGTATGTACAGAAGCCAGATTGGCACGAAGAAAAATATGGGCTTTCCATGGCAGATTTATTAGAGGTAAGACTTAAACAACTTATAGTAGCAACATCAATAGATTGGTTAGTAAAAAACGAATTGGTCGTTGTCATCCTCTATATGGAGATCGATTTGGACAATATGCTATGGACTTAATACAGCCCTATCGTTTAATTTTTTTACTCAATATGATAATACTGTAGATATTGTAGAAATCCAAGAAATTGTTGATTATCATTGATTAGGAGTGTAAAAAAAGTATGAAAAATTTATAGAAGTAAAAACCTTTACAGCAGTCCCACCAGGGATGACTATTAAAGAAGTGCTAGAAGATCATCATATGACTCAAAAAAAGAATTGGGTCGCACGTTTAGGGTTGAGTGAAAAACACATTAGTAAACTAATTAATGGAGAAGTACCACTAACACAAGATGTGGCGATACGTTTAGAACGTGTTTTAGATATTGAGGCTAGTTTTTGGAACGGTCTAGAAGCTGCATATAGAGAAGCTATTTTAAAAGTAGAGTACGAGAATTCTATTGATGAAGAAATCAACTTTGCTAAACCTTTTGGTTATGCCAAACTCGCACGTTTAGGCATCGTGCCAGAAACAAAAAAGGCAGCTGAGCAGGTCAATAATTTACAGAAGTTCTTTGAGGTAGCTTCTTTAAAAAATGTAGCTAATGACATGGTTATGCCCTTAGTATATGAAAATATTAAGGATATGGAGCCTGATAAAAAGAGTGCAATTTATACATTGGTACAGATCACAAAAGGGCAGGCTCGTTTTGTAGAGGTCAATCCTTACGATGCAGAGTTACTAGAAACATTTATACCTAAAATTAAGGATCTTTCTAGTGAACCTTTAATTGGTGTGAAGGAGCCTCTTAAGGATATGCTAGCAGCATGTGGCGTAATTATTGTGTATTTGCCAATTATTGATAACATAACCTCTACATGTATTACCTATTCCAAAGGAAACTCCATTGTTCTTGGTATACCAATGGAAGATTCTGATGCTTTTTGGACGTTATTAGGCGAAGCGCTACAGAATTTGGTAGAACGAGATTATCAACGTAGTAATCGCAAATACCGCAATAATGATCCTGTAACTGTGGTGAATTATTAATTCAGTTTTGTAAATATGTAAGGTGGTACTTTTTAGGATTTTCTTAGGGCATTCATCATGCAATTTGTAAGGACTTTCAAAGTACAATCCGTAGGACTCTCATCCTGTAACAAAATAGCGTATAATAGATATATAGAATATTATTGATGTAGGAGATACAATGAAGGTCCTTTACGATACAATTTTAAAAGCGAAATATACAGGTCGCCCGAACCGTTTTGTGGTGACCTTAGATTTAAATGGTGAAAGTGTGCTCGCTCATTTACCAAATCCTGGTCGCATGTGGGAGCTCTTGTTCACCGGTGTAACGATGTACATCGTGCCTCATGATAAGCCTGATGCGAAAACGAAATATCGCGTGGTTGGCATTGAGCGTGATGGCGTAGTGATTATGCTCGATACCAACTATAGTAATGATGTAGCACAGCATTTGATCGAAAATAAACTGATCCCTGGATGGGAAGAGTGGCGCGTTGTAAGACGGGAGTATACAGTTAAACTACACGGTACATCATCTCGTTTTGACTTGCTCCTCACCAATGATAAAGGTGAGGAGTTCTTGTTAGAGGTTAAGTCTTGTACGCTATTCTCCAAAACGGGAGCCATGTTCCCTGATGCCATTACGGAGCGAGGGCGTAAGCATTTATTACATTTGAAAGAATTGCAAAATGAAGGTTACCACACAGGTGTTTTATTCCTCGTACAATGGGACAAAGCGCAGTGGTTCTTGCCGGACTACCATACAGATTTGGAGTTTGCCAAAACCTTTAAAGAGGTCGCAACTTCTTTAGATTGGAAAGCCGTTGCGGTGGCGTGGGATGAGACTTTTACCATGCCGACTGTAACCCATGAGTGTTCCTATTCGAGTAGTATTCTCGACACAGAGGCTCACGATAGTGGCGTGTACGTGATGGTCATGCATCTCGACCATGATTTAGACCTTGAGATCGGTTCTAAAGGGATGATGCATTTCAAGGCGGGTTACTATATGTACGTAGGCTCTGCGAAGGCGAATTTAACGAAACGTATTGAGCGCCATAAACGAAAACGGAAGAAAATACACTGGCATTTAGACTACTTCCGTGGTCACTGTGAAATGATTGCAGGCCTACCGATTCGAACTAGCTGGGCTGATGCGGAATGTGCTCTTGCTGATGCGGTCCGTGGCGTTGCCGAATGGGACGTGCCTAAATTTGGATCCTCTGACTGCGACTGTAAAAGCCACCTATTTGGGATGACGGAAAATCCGATACACAATAAGAAATTTATGGACGTAGTGGAAGACTATCGAATGAATAAATTGGATGCGCTAGTTAAGTGATTGTTGTTGGGGCCCCGTCACATAGTGGTTTACTAGTTAAAAAAGTTAGACACTTATTCCTTCGCTCCATAGTGACCTAAGTCGCTCATTCATAAGTGTCTAACTTTTTTACAACCCTATATGTGGACTAGTCCCAACAACAAAAGCACTTTTCCTTTCGCATGGGGCGAGGCCCCTGATGGGGAAAGGGTGTGAAGTAGAGTATCAACAATCAGCTGATGTTATCAATGATTGTGTCTGCATATTTGATATGAATACTTGATACAAATGGGGAAAAGGAGAGAGGGTGTGGTTGTGTATGCCTTTGATTGTTAGGTTTGTGTTGTTGGTTTTGGTTTGTATTTGTAGTGTTGTATTAGGCGGTTGTTCTTTTGTGTGGACGACGGAGAACGGTGATCCTGCCACGCCAGAGGATATCAAGGCTAGTGTGGAAAAGGAGTTCAGCGTTGTTCATCCTCGTCTAGTTCTTCAATCTGCTGTGGTGGAGAAGGAGAAACCTTTCCAGCGAAATGTGTATGTTTTTTATGATGAAAGCAATGGTTTTTCTTTTACCATAAATTCTGTGGTGCATCGTCCAACCTTGCCTACACCTGGTGGTGAGAGAGATAATGATGCAGATTTTGCTTATTCACAGGCGTATTTAGTTCATTTGAACTCTTCTTTGGTGGAGAGTGCTAAGCGGTATGGCATGCGGATGGCCACTCATGAGGAGGCGTTGGAGCTAGCTAAATCTAAAGCGACACGCGTTGCTGGTACTAATAAGATACCTTTTATTTACATACGATGAGATTATTTTTGTAGATACGTCTGTAAAGGGTGAAGATGTTCTTTTCTTTATGAAATCTATATATAGCCAATATAAAACCGCAAGATAATCCAGCACTGTTGCCTCACTGAAAGAAGCATAGGCTTTTACTATTTGCCAAAAGGAGAAGCGGATAAAACAAAAGCTAAGTATTTGATCTCATTTAGATTTAAGGCAAAGAATGATTGGAAAGAAACTATGTTAACTGGGATTGGTAGCACCGGTGCAGACACTTCTGCTGTGGAACGAGATTTTGTTAGCATTTTAGATCATATGATAAAAGCATGCGGGTCACTAAATAAGAAGCAGAAATAGCTTATAAGTATGAAATAAAAATGAGATATAAATATAGAGGGGGATTATATGACATCCTTAGAAAATGCGATTACAGGAAATGTTATTGTATATCAAGCAGAGAATGAATCTGTTTCTACGAATGTACTATTTCAAAGATGAAACATTTTGGATGACACAAAAAGATATATCAAAAACTATTTGATGTTAATCCACAGGCTATATCCAAGCATTTAAATAATATTTATTCTGACGGCGAATTAGAAAAGCTAGGAACTTGTTCCAAAATGGAACAAGTTCAAATAGAAGGAACTCGTACTGTTAAACGGGTAATAGATTTTTATAATCTTGATGCTATCATTGCGGTAGGATATCGAGTAAATAGCAAAAAGGCAACTCAATTTCGAATTTGGGCGACAGGAGTTTTACGGGAATATATTATCAAAGGTTTTGCTCTTGATGATGTTATGCTAAAAAATGGACGTTCATTTGGACACGATTATTTTAAAGAATTGCTACGAAGAGTCCGCTCAATTCGGGCTAGTGAACGACGCATATATCAACAAGTAACAGATATATTTGCTGCGTGTGCAATCGATTATGATGCACAATCACCTATTACTAGAGAATTTTTTGGAACGATACAGAATAAGTTTCATTATGCTATTACTGGTCAAACTGCTGCAGAGATTATTCATAGTCACGCAGATGCTACAAAGGATCATATGGGATTGACTACGTGGGAATCTGGACCGGAAGGGCGGATTTATAAGAAGGATGTAATCGTAGCAAAAAATTATTTATCTGTTGAAGAGATTGAACAACTTGAGCGAACGGTATCCTCATTTTTTTGATTATATAGAACGTATTATTGAACGACGTGAAACATTTACTATGAGAGCTTTTATTGAAAGTGTAGATAAGTTTTTTTAGATTTTAATGAGTATCAAATCCTAACAAACAAAGGACTTATTTCTATGACACAAGCACAGAAGAAAGCTGTTAGTGAATATAAAACGTTTAATACACAACAGAAAGTAATTTCTGATTTTGATAAGTTTGTGAAAGAACATAGTTAATAATAAAGGGTTTATAGCCTTTATCCCTTAAAAATGCTATAATATTATGATGTATTATAATCAGTGTTAGTAAAATGAGGTGAGATTGTGGCAGACCAACAATGGTCCCACGGGAATATTCATCCCGTTCAGATTGATAAAGAAATGAAGAACGCCTATATCGATTATGCGATGTCCGTAATCGTAATGCGTGCTCTTCCAGATGTGCGCGATGGCTTGAAACCAGTACATCGTCGTATTTTGTACGCGATGCACGAAACAGGCATGACGCCAAATAAACCATACAAGAAATCCGCTCGTATCGTCGGTGACGTACTTGGTAAGTATCATCCACATGGTGATAGATCTGTTTACGACGCAACGGTTCGTTTAGCGCAAGATTTCAATACGCGCTACCTCTTGGTAGACGGCCACGGTAACTTTGGTTCCATCGACGGCGATAGTGCCGCCGCGATGCGTTATACCGAAGTACGTATGGCGAAAATTACGCAAGAAATGCTCGCTGATATCGACAAGGAAACTGTTGATTTCATGCCGAACTATGATGAAAGCTTGCAAGAACCAACCGTATTGCCAGCGAAGATTCCAAATCTTCTCATCAATGGTTCCAGCGGTATCGCCGTAGGGATGGCGACAAATATTCCGCCGCACAACCTTAACGAGGTATGTAATGGCCTTTACCATGCTCATCGATAATCCAGATGTAACTGTGGACGAATTGATGACACAAATCAAAAGGTCCAGACTTCCCGACTGGGGCGCTCATTTTGGGCCGGGAAGGCATTAAAAAAAGCATACTCCACAGGTCGTGGCAGCGTAAAAATGCGCGCTCGTGCAACCATTGAAGAAATGGCGAAGGGCAAGCACAAAAATCGTAGTGACTGAGATTCCATACCAAGTTAACAAGGCTCGTGTTATTGAAACGATTGCAAACTTGAGCCGCGACAAGGTAATCGATGGCATCACAGCACTTCGCGACGAATCTGACCGTCAAGGCATGCGCATCGTTATCGAATTGCGCGCTGACGTGCAACCAGATATCGTTCTTAACAAATTATATAAACACACTCAACTTCAAGAATCTTTCGGCGTGATTATGTTGGCCCTCGTAGATGGTCATCCTCGCGTATTGAATTTGAAAGAAGTATTGGGTTACTACTTAGATCACCGTCTCAATGTAATCGTACGCCGTACTCAATTCGAGCTTAACAAAGCCGAAGCGCGTGCACACATCTTGGAAGGCTTATTGATCGCCCTCGACCACATCGATGAAGTTATCGCTACAATCCGCAGTTCTCAAACTGACGAAATCGCACGTAACGCATTGATGCAAAAATTCGGGCTTTCAGAAAAACAAGCAGTAGCCATCCTCGACATGCGTTTACGCCGTTTAACAGGCTTGGAACGCGAGAAAATCGAAGACGAATACAAGGAATTGTTGGCATTGATCGAAGACTTGAAAGCTATCTTGGCTAGCGAAGCGCGTCAACGTCAAATCATCAAAGACGAACTGGATGATATGAAGAAGAAATACGGCGACACTCGTCGTTCTGAAATCACAATCGATACGTCAGACCTTGATGTAGAGGACCTCATCGCTGACGAAGAGATGGTTATTACCTTGACTAAACAAGGTTATATCAAACGGATGAATGCGAACGTATATCGCAACCAACATAAAGGTGGCGCTGGCGTTATCGGCATGAAGACGAAGGAAGACGATTATGTAACACAAATTATGCATGTTCGCACGCATAATACATTGCTATTCTTCACGTCCACAGGCCGTACATATCGCCTTAAAGCATACGAAGTGCCAGAAGCAGGTTCCCGTAATTCTCGCGGTACTGCCATGGTTAACGTATTGCCACTGGCTGTAGGCGAATCTGTTACGACTATGATCGACCTTGAACGCGTTCAAGAAGATGTAAACTTATTCATGGTAACTGAGTTTGGCGTTGTTAAACGTACAGCTATCGAAGAATATCGCAATATCCGTCGTTCTGGTCTCAACGCCATTAACCTCGACGAAGGGGATCACTTGATTTCCGTTAACGTAACGAATGGCAGCCAAGACATCTTGCTAGGTACTAAATTGGGTATCGCTATTCGCTTCAGCGAAAATGACGTTCGTCTCATGAAACGTGCGGCTCACGGTGTGCGCGGCATTAAACTCAATGCAGGCGACGTGGTTGTAGGCGCTGGTGTTCTTAATGCTGATGAAAGCGAAGCACAAGTGTTTACTATCTCCGAAGAAGGTTTCGGTAAACGCAATGATGCGGAAGCTTACACATTGCAAAAACGCGGTGGTAAAGGCTCTAAGAACTTCAAGATTACGAATAAAACTGGGGACGTAGTATCTGTAGAGGTTGTTCATAACGATGACGAAGTTATGCTTATCTCTGAACAAGGTAAGATTATTCGCTTCAACATGAACGATATTGCTGTTAAAAAAAGGCAAAGCTATTTCTGGTGTGAAAACACAAAACCTCGACGAAGGTGATAAAGTAGCTAGCATTGCTGTTATTCCAGGGTCTGAAATCGAAGAAGACGCAACTGAAGAATAATATAATTAAGTAATTAAGATACAAATATATAAGTAACTATGGGCGGCCATCTTAGATGGTCGTCTCTAGCGTTAAGGAGTTAGAAATGAAAAAATGGTTAGCTGCTATGTTTGCAGCAGGGGTGTTCTTTGTAGGTGGCTTTGGCCAAGCAAGTGCTGCTGATTGGTACTATATCGATGCTGACGCTGACGATGCAAAGATGGTTTATCGACAACTCTTCTGTATATAAAAACAGATGATGCGGCTACAGTACTTGTTAAAATTAACAATGTAGAAGGCTTCACATACATCTACACAGTACGCATCGATCGTAAAGAAAAAACATGGACAGAACTTGATACAACAGTATACAGTGCATCTGGTGTAGCATTGTTGTCCAGCAAAGACGCACAAAAACCTACGAAAATTGAAGAAGATACCATGGGTGCGGAAGTTATGCAGGCCCTATGGGGTAAATAATCCAACAATTTAATAGAAGCTGATATTCGCTCTGTCTGGTTAGATATTCAGAACGTATAAGTAGCCCCGAACTATCCTGAAAGCCTCCATAGTGAACTAAGTCGTTTTCAGAATAGTTCGGGGCTTTCTGTTTTCTTACCAATCTTACAGGGCGAATATCAGCCTTCAAATCCATTGGATTATTTAAAGCCCATAGGGACCTCGCTAGACGTTCCTAGAGGAATAAGCTAAGTCGTTTTCAGAATAGTTTGGGCCTTTTTATTTCTAATTTACGCTAATCTTAGTATGGGCATCCCTATTACAATACGATTATTTAATCCCATAGGGGACTCACTAGACGTTTCTTAGGGATTCTATATGATTTATGCATTTTATAGAGTTTTTATTAGCATTATGCAATTATGGTGTTATAATGAAGTCATAGTGAATTGTATTATGCGAAATGCATAGTTGTTTAGATTTTCTAATCAGGAGAGAACGGTTATGAAAAAATGCTTTGCATGTTTAGCGGTAGCAGGTTTGTTATTCAGTGCTGGTGTGGGCGTGTCTCATGCTGAAAGTTGGTATCCTCTTAATACTGATGCGGATGGTCGTACTGGTTACATCGACAACGATACGGTAGAGAAAGACGATGCACAGGCTAAGTTGAATTTAAAGATTGTTGACCCTAGTGGTGATCACTCTATCTATACTTTGCAATTCAATCGTGCTGCAAAGACTGCGAAACTGCTCGAGATGAGAGCATACAATCCAGCAGGCTATATGATCGGTGGCCAAACATATGACAATACAGACATACAAATACAAGAAGGAAGTAATCTAGATCACGTGTATCACTTGATTTGGTAAATTTCCTCTTCGGTTATGAACGGGTGAATATATCTCTACGTCCTCCAAAGCGAGCTAAGTCGTCCTACGAGATATATTCACCCGTTTTCTCATTCCCTAATGAGGAAATGTATCCAAACCGGCGTTTCAGAAGAAAGTGACCTAAGTCGGTCTCAAAGAGATAGAACCCTTTCTGTACGTATGATTAAATTTACTCAAAACTGCGTAGGGGAGTAACGAGCTAAGTTGTCCTACGAGATATATTCACTCGTTTTCTCATTTCCTGATGAGGAAATGTATCCAAAACGGCGCAGGGGAATAAATTATTCCCTTATTTTATGGTATAATTTAAGGGAATAATATGATTTGTAAGGGATTAGAACGGAATGGAGGTGTGTGTATGCGTCGTTTTGAGTATGGTCGGATTCAGTCTTTGTCATGGGATATGGATATTTTGAGTCTTATCGCAGGGATTTATCGGGCTAATGGCAAGGAGGAGGTTTTGCTTTCTCAGAGTCCTACGGTGTTGGAGTCTCTTGTGGAGTTGGCAAAGGTGCAGAGTACGGAGGCTTCGAATGCGATTGAAGGGATTGTGACGACGAGTACACGCCTTCGGCAGTTGGTGGCGGATAAGACGACGCCTCGCAATCGGGATGAGCAAGAGATTATGGGTTATCGTGATGCGTTGAATATCATCCATGATAGTTATGATTCCATAACGTTGTCACGAAATCATATTTTGCAGTTACATAAGATTCTCTATCAGTACCAGTTTAATGCCCGTGGAGGGCAGTTAAAGAGTGTGCAGAATTATATTAGCGCCACCTATCCAGATGGCCGTACTGAGGTTTTGTTTACTCCATTGGCCCCATATGAAACGGCTGAGGCTTTAGATCAGATTTGCACGGAATATAATCGTGTTGTCGGCAATGGTGAGGTGGAGCCGCTATTGGCGATTCCTATATTTATTCATGATTTCTTGTGCATTCACCCCTTTAACGATGGCAATGGTCGCATGAGTCGATTGTTGACGACATTGTTGTTGTATCGTAATGGCTTTATGGTTGGTAAATATGTGTCCTTAGAGGCTAAAATTGCCGCGAACAAGGATATGTATTATGCCGCTTTGCGCGAGTCTAGTGATGCCTGGTATGATGAAAGCTCTTGTCCTACGGCTTTCATTCGGTATTGGTTACAAATGTTATTGGCCGCGTATCATGACTTTGAAGACCGAAGTTCTTTATTGGTAAATAGCACCTCTGTGATACGTCAGGTGCAAACTGCTATAGACAATCATTTAGGGGCTTTCACAAAGCAACATATTCGAGAATGGTGCCCAAATCTCAGTGATAGTTCTATCGAGGGCGCAGTTCGTACGCTTGTGAAGAATGGTATAATTAGTCGTAAGGGGGGCGGACGTTCGACCTATTATGTGAAGGTATAAAGGTTGAGCACGTTTGTCTTTCATAAAATATTTAGTTTTATCGAATATACTAGATTCCATATTCTTGTATTTAATTCGAGAGGTAAAATATGAAAAAAACATTAGCGACTGTTTTAGCAAAGAGGCGCTTTATTGATTGGTGGCATCGGTAGTGTTGATGTCGCTAACTGGTACACTGTAGGTACTGACAGCAACGGTATCACTTGGTCTATCGACAATGATTCCGTTAAAAAAAGATGATAAAAAAGCTGTAATGGACATTAAAGCTATGGACTACGAAGGTTACCACTACATCGTGACTGAAGAGTTCAATCATAAAAAACAAGAGGTAAAAGACCTTAAGGTTACTCTTTACGATCCACAAGGTTATGTTGTGAAAGAGGAACAACCTAGCAAAAACAGCCGTAAGGTTGAGCCAGGTACTCCTGCACAAGCAGTATTCCAACTTATCTGGGGCGGTAAATAATCTAATCCTATAGACGAGCACAGGGCTTAGCCGTAATACACTGTTGAACAGTCATGCCTCGTTTAGATTAATGATTATTGTGAAAGCTTCACACACGCACGTTCTCCTATGGAGGGCGTGCGTTTTTTGTCTAATGTGGACAATAGTCTTGCTTGTTTATATTTTTAATTATTAGCATTCTATCTATTAATTATTAGCATTTTATCTATTAATTATTTATATAAGTCTATTGTGTATTACTCTTTTAATTCCTTTAAAAATAGGTGAATTATTTTTTTATTCGTGATAAAATGTGATTTATATTACACTTTTTTTAGAGATTTTGTATAAAAAGTGTAACAATTATACATAGTATAAACTTTCACTATAGCGTATACTATAGATACGATGAAGAAGTATGGTCAGGGGCGAAGTGCTCCGTAGTTTAGCATATTTCGTCCGAAAAGGTTTAGTAGTTATAGTTTGTTAGAGGAGGTCCTCATGTCTCAATATCAATTAATCGATAAACGTGTACCGATTGCACTCAACAATCCGTCTATTACTCATGATATTGATAAATGTAAAAATTGTACGTTATGCCGTCGCGCTTGTGCGGACGTAATGAGCGTACTTGATTATTACGATCTTGATGCAAATGGTGATGTTCCTGTATGTATTCACTGTGGTCAATGTGCACGCATGTCCATTCGACTCCATGCATGCTCGTTCCGAGCTTGATAAGGTGAAAGCGCTCTTGCAGATCCTGAAAAAAATCGTTGTTATCCAAACAGCTCCAGCTGTTCGTGTAGCTATCGGTGAAGGCTTCGGCTATGAACCAGGTACGTTCCTTGAAGGTAAAATGAGTTGGTGCATTGCGTGCACTTGGTGCAGATTATGTAGTAGACACTAACTTTGGTGCGGACTTAACAATCATGGAAGAAGCTTCTGAACTTGTAGATCGTCTTAACAAAGGTGGTCAAATTCCTCAGTTCACAAGCTGCTGCCCAGCGTGGGTACGCTTTGCGGAAATTTACTTCCCAGAATTGCTTCCTAACTTGTCTTCCACACGTTCTTGTATCGCTATGGAAGTAGCTATGATTAAAACATACTTTGCTGAGAAAAAAAGGCATCGATCCTCGTAAGATTGTGTCTGTATCTGTAAACCCTTGTACTGCTAAAAAAGCAGAAACAAAACGTGAAGAAGAAAATGCGGCAGCTCGTTTCTATGACGACGATTCCATTGGCATGGATACAGATATTTCCATCACAACTCGTGAGTTTATCCGTTGGATCCAAGAGGAAAATCTCGACTTCAATGCTATTGAAGATTCCCAATTCGATGACTTGATTGGTATGGAAACTGGTGCATCCATCATCTTCGGTAACACTGGTGGTGTTATGGAAGCAACTATGCGTACAGCTTACAAACTTGTGACTGGCAATGAGCCACCTCCACACGCATTGACTCACCTTGAGGAAGTTCGTGGTATGAATGGCGTAAAAGAAGCGACTGTACAATTGGGTGATGATGTAACCTTGTCCGTTGCTGTCGTTCATGGTGGTAAAAACGCTCGTGACTTCTTGAATGCTTTGAAAGAAAATGGCAAACACTATGACTTCATCGAAGTTATGGCTTGCCCAGGCGTCTGTATTGGTGGCGGCGGTCAACCGCGCACTAAATTGCCTCAAGCAGTTAAAACTAAAGAAGCTCGTATCGGTGGTCTTTACGAAGCTGATGCGAACTACAAATGGGTTGCTTCCTACGAAAATGAAGAGATCCAAGCGTTGTACAAAGATTTCCTAGGTGAACCATTGGGCCACAAAGCACACGAACTCTTGCATACACATTACACAGACCGCAGCGCGGTTCTTGGTACTCGCAAAGACGTAACACCTGAAACTTGTCCAACATCCCCTAAATTTAAAGGCTAAAACATCTAAGTTAAAACTCCTTATGATATTTTCTTCATAAGGAGTTTTTGGCTATAGATATGATATTATTTTAATTGAGAATACATGATTGGGAATACGAAGTTTTATTTAACGATTTTTTTGCTTTATTTAACAGTGATATTTCGAAATATTGATAGAAGCTTGATATTTTAGGATTTTTTTGTATAAATTTATTTAATTTTATTTAACTATGATAACGGAGAAAAAAAGTGTCTATAGATTTGAAAAAGATTGATAAATGAGAATCATATATATGAAAGTGGAAATATTGAATATAAACGAGCGAGAAATGAGTTACCAAGAGATTTTTTTGGAAAAACATATTCGGCATTTGCTAATACTACTGGTGGATATATTATATTAGGAATTACTGAAAATGATGAACAATGTTTTGAGGTAACTGGTGTTCTGGATTCAGATCATATATTAAATCAGCTATTTTCTATTGGTAATAATCCTAATAAAGTAAGTAAAAAATATTTTTATCAACAGAGGATATTGAGATTGATAATATTGATGGAAAAAACTGTTATAATTATTCATATTCCAGAGATAAGTGTACAAGAAAAAGCCTATATTTTTTTGAATAATGAGTTATCTCAGTCTTATATTCGTAAACATAGTGGAGACTATAAGATTAGTACTGATGAATTAGCAAAGATTACTTCGTGATAGATCAGATCATTTAGATTATGAATTATTAGATAACTATACTATTGAAGATTTAGATATTGATAGTGTTGAAAGATATAAGTTTGAATTACATAAGAGAAATCCCTGATATGGGATTTAATAAAATGGATAATGATTTGTTTTTACAACGAATAGGTGTATTAGTAGAGGATAGAAATGATAATCGAGTTATAAAAATGAGGTTAGGAGGGCTACTTTTCTTTGGAAAAATATGAGGCTATAAAGTCGTCTTCCACATTATCACGTGGATTATTTTGATCGAAGAGGAGAAACCGAACGTTGGCGAGATAGAGTTGATGGAGGTAATTTTGAATTTCCTGATTTAAATTTATATAATTATTTTCTAATTGTATATGATAAACTATCTAATTCGATTGAAAGACCATTTGAATTAGATACTAATATGATAAGAAAGACACAGGTGGATATTAAAACTGCACTAAGAGAAGCTTTTTGTTAATATGATTATTCATGCAGATTATTTAAATTCTAGATATAGCTTGATTGCAGAAGTCTATGATTTATACTATAGTTTTAAAAAAATCCTGGGACTATGAAAATATCTAAAAGTGAATTTTTAGGATCTAATTCTCGACCAAGAAATACATTGCTAGTTAATTTATTTACTCGTTTAGGAGCAAACTGAACATGCTGGGAGTGGCAGTCAAAAAGATTATAAAAAGTTGTAAAAAGAGCATCAATTTTTCATTACCAGAAATAGATAGCAATTGTGAACAAACCAGTTTTAAATTATGGGTTGTTGAAGATATAGAACGATGTGATAATTTAACTGATAAAGAGAAGCTTATTTATAAATCTATATCCCAAGGTAGTATTGAGGGTCTTTCAAAGAGTGAGATTCAAGCTTTACATTCAGAGTTTTCTTTATCCCAATTAACTAGAGTTTTGGATAAGTTAGTTGATAAAAAAACTTATAATTAAACAAGGCGGAAATAGAAATAGAACATATGCACGCTCATTTCAGCCGTTAGAAGCTATATCAAGATTTGAACATATATCAGAAGCTATAAAAAAACTTCTTTTTAAAAAGACATATAAAGTTAATATAAGCATAAATAAAAATCCTATGAACCTTAGGTACGTAGGATTTTTTTATTTATATAGGATTCAACTATTCTCACTGTATAACCCTATTATGAGAATTCAGTATAAGAACTTGCTTTCATCATGAGGAAAAGATGAAGCATATGGTGTATAATATAGAATCATACTATTTGGATCAAAGGGAGAACTATGGGTGTGTGTGGAGAGAAATACATAGAGAGGCCCATAGCTATCATATTGCATAAGCAGTAAGGAGTTTCTAGGAGAGATGAACCAGTTTTTACGGCGTGCCCTGTGTGGCATAGCCTTGATAGTTGCTGCTGTTGGTACAACTGGATGCCAACATGAGAGTCAGGCAGAGCAAGAGGAGGTACGAACCGTATCGTACCGCGCCGTCATGGAATCGAATAAGCCCGTTCCTGAAAAGGTGAACACTTGGCTTGGAGCCATGTCACGAGAGGACAAGGTAGGGCAGCTGATGATGATCAGCCTCCATGGCAATACATTGGGGCAATCCCAAAAGGATGTAATCCGCAAATATCGTGTGAGCGGCGTTATGTTAACCAATGAAAATATACATAATAAAAACCAAGTGAAAGCTTTCAACAACGATATCATGCAAACGGCGATGACTGCCAGCATGGTGACGCCGTACATCGCGGTGAATCGCGATAAAGTGTTGCGCACTAACGATAGTTTCTTGCGCTTGCCAGAACCTAATCGGTTAGGGCAATTGCCGATGGAGCGTATCATTAACTTGGCGACCCGATCGGCCATTGAAATGCACGATATGGGCTTTAACCTTGTGATTGGACCCAATGCGAACCTTGGGGTGCCAAATGTGTCCTACACATCTGACCCGACTTGGGCAGGCTATATGGACCTAGCCATGGCAGAGCGTTACCAAATCAATCATATGTGGTTTGGTTATAACTACTTCCCCGCGGTCACACTTGGAGACGCATCCTTTAATACCGCTGATGAGGCGAAAAACTACCTCAGCAATAATGATGTAGCCGTCTTTAAACGACTCATCGCACAGACGACAGCTAATACCTATATGCTCGTTATGAGCCATATTCAAATTCCAGCTATTGATAACCAGCACTTGGCGAGTGCGTCAAAACCAGTTATTCAAGATTGGCTTCGCAAGGACCTCGGCTATGACGGTATCGTCATGACGGACCGTATCGATGTGGGCGCTTTGCAGGCGAACCAAAAGATAGGGGATTACGCTGTAGCCTCCGTTGTGGCTGGTAGCGATATCATCCTCGTTGATGCGGACACCGTTCATATCGACGAAGTCCATCGGGCGTTAACACAGGCGGTGGCAAATGGAACGATAACGAATGAACGCCTTAACGAAGCGGTTAAGCGTATTCTATCCATGAAAATGCAAGCACAAATTCAACAATAACATATAACAGGAAATGATTAATATAAAAATAGCTAGTAATACGAATTCAGTGATACGAATTCAGCATTATAAATTTAGTGATACGAATTCAGTATTACAAATTAGCTATACATATTGAGTAATAATTAAATATGAGTAAAATGCAAATGACGTGCCTTACCTTCTAGGAGGCACGTCATTTTTTTTATATTTGTGGATTGTAAAAATCCAGATTATATACTGTACCCAGTATGCTCTTTCAATACCTATGTACCTATATAAATGTAGTAAACATCTATGCTTTTCACAATAGTATGCGTAAAAAAACAAACCATAAAAATAAGTACATTTTATGCGTAAAAAAATTTAACATAATCAAAAAGTCATGTTAATAATATGAAAATAAGTTTAAAAATGATTTAAATTTATGATATAATAATCTCCATAGACAATTGGAGGTGAGAGTATATGAATTTTGTGGGACGTGCTGAGATTATAGAGAGTATCCAGTCCCGTATCGTTGAGGACAATATGAGCTTGTGTGTTGTGTACGGTCCTCATCGCAGTGGTAAATCCTATGTGGCTTCCCAGCTTGTACGCCGTCATAAGGCGTTATATTTGGCGGGGCGCATGGCCAATGAATCAGTCCACGTGGCTGATATGAATAGAGCTTTAGAGGCACGTTTTGTTCCGACTGATGATCAGGACAAGTTCGAGCCTGTAGATAGCTTGCATCAAGCCTTTGTAGGGCTTTTTGAAAGCAGTGTAAAAACTCCGCAAACCGTGGTGATTGATGACTACCCTTCCTTGGTGGAGGCTGTGCCGCAATTCCCCATTCACTTGCGTGATTTATTAGATACATATAAAGATACGAGCCGTTTGAACATCATTTTGATGGCCAATGGCTTAGAACAGCTGGATGGCCGCATCATTGGTGAGCGCAGCCTCATCGGTCCGTTCGTGTCCGAATACTTCGAGGTGAAACCATTCTCCTTGGTGGATATGAAATCCTTGGGCCTTCACTACGCCAAGGACGATTTGCGCACTGTATACGCCGTAACAGGCGGTTTGCCTGCGTACGTGCAGTACTTTGATAATGGTGAAAGCATCGATACGAATATCATCAATTTGTTCTTCTCCGTATCGGGCGCTCTATTTGAAGAAACACAGAATATTTTACATCGAGATATGAAAAATATAACAGGTGCTAACGCTATCCTATCTGGCCTTGCTACCCTTGAAAGACCATACTACGTGGAACTTTACAAGCAAGCCAAATTAAAAGCGGCACCTTTACATCCCGCTTGAACGATCTCATGTCCATGGGGCTCGTAGGTCGCATTCAAGCCAATAGCCGGGGACCTGCGAAATACGCAGATTACCACTTTACCAATAGCATGTTCCATTTCTGGTACCGCTATGTGTATAAATACTGGGGTGACATCGTGCGCGGTAACGGCGCTGATGTGTACCACACACATGTAAAACCACAACTGAAAGACTTTGTGCAAGCCGCATGCATTGCGATTTAATCAGGCTTTCAGCTTGAATACTATTACCCAATGATAGTATATTTCCTCTTAAAAATGACACCACATCATAAGATGCGGTGTTATTTTTGTATATAATGCTAATTTACTGCTCTTTACTATTCTTTACTAGTACTATTTACTACTTGTCGTATCTACTAGTATTCACTATAAGGATTCATTATTAGTCTTTAGTAAGTCGATTTTTAGTCATTTTCTATTTTTTTAGCAATTACTGCATTGATCGTATAGTTATGACCTAGAATGAATAGAAATTACAGCACAGATACCATTAAATGTACAGGAATTCCAAGGAATTGCCGATTTGTCAAAATCCCCGTTCCGCGTTATTGTGTAGTTAAGCGCTATGCCATGGCAGGAAAGGGGATTTATGTTATACCAAAACGAAGAACCTTTAGTACAAAGAACATGTATAAAAACTGCAAACTTACAATCTGATACAAACACATCAGACAAACTAGAAACACAGGAGTTACCTCCTGAGGAACTGAAATTACAAACCCTCATTTGTGGACATCAGGTCTTAACGTCCTTGTCGGACAAGAGTCTCGTGTCTATTTGTCAACAGCCGAATATGCGGATCCAGACTGTGGGATATCAGCCGTGGTCCGTCGATGAGCTGCGCCATGATGCGGCACAAATCGAACTCTGCCGTAGGTATCGACCGCTCATCTTGCACTACACGAATCGCACGGGAAACCGCGAGTTCCGCGAGGATGTGGAGAGCTATCTGTGGGCCATCCTCATGGAGTCCATCTATAGCTTTGACCTGGATGGTCCCGTACCATTTGCTGGCTTTGTGAAAGCGGGTATTATGTATGGCTATATGCGGTACTGGAAGCGAGAGCGATTGCGTTATCATCGTGAGATTCACATACCAGACCGCACTACCGACGATGGAGATGTAGCGGTGGGTATGGATATCTTCGCATCTGGCGAGAATATCGCAGACATGATTATGACCGCTGACGAAGAACAAAGGTCGCGAGCCCGTCTTGTATGGGCTTTAGGCAGACTGTCTCCAGATCAGCGTGACCTATTGCGTCGCGTTTACGGGGATTGCCAAAGCTTGGTGTCGGTCAGTGAAGAACTGAACTGTAGTCGCCAAGCCATCCAGCGACGCCATGAACGAGCCATTCGCAAGCTGCGGAGATACTTGACCACAGACTTTAATAAGACAAAAGTACATTAGACCAGCTGTTTAGTCTATTGAACTAGGTCTACTTAGAATGTATAGGATACATTAGCTCTAAGCTCACGGTTATTGTGATAGTGAAAAACGTGGCTTATCTAAGTAGCCTACCTTGAAGGTATAGAATCCATCAGCCCTTGTAATGTACCTGTGTTAATATAATTTAATTTCTTATTTATATTCCGAAATCTGTATATTTCTGTTAATCTCGATTAATAGATATACATATAATATGCATTTCTCAATTTAAATGAGAAAAATATTGACACATTAGGCTATATATAACTTTTTACAAGATCATAAAGTCATTAATTATACATAAATTTCTATAGTTTTGTGTATATATTTACAAAATATTCAACGTAGTATACAATTAAATCAGCAGCAGATTAAAGCATGCGAATCTGCTTTCACAGAACACGTGTTCATTGTATTGTTGAAGGGAATGTTCCTAATTAGAGTGGAGAGAATTCCTATGATAACACATGATGAATTAACAGATATGATGGCCGCTCGGCTATCTAAGGGAGAGGATTTGGATTTGATCTATACGAATCCAAAGAACCACATTGTTTGTTTTATTCCTACTTATGAGCCTGGTGGTGGTGATAGTACGAAGTGCTATTTCGTAGATGGCCGTGAAGAACTGGTCTGTCTGCCGATGCGCACCATTACGCGGGAGTTGGCGATACAGGAAGGGCTGAGGCCCAATTATATTATGACCAGCGACGGTCGGCGTAGTAGCTATACATCGCCTAAGACCTATGGTCCGCATCTGACCTTTGCCCATATCAAATGTCGGCGCCCTATTGGCAAAGACGTGGTGTACGGCCTCTTTAACGTGGCTATACCCTATGAATATATCGTTACGGAAGGTCCGGAACCTGATACGAGCTATATTCACGTGGGGAACTTCGCACCGATTTTGGTGTACCAATCCCCGCGTCACGTCAAACACAAACTGAACGAAGCCATGCTAGAACACTGCAACTACGTGCGTAAAATGCTAGCCCGCATCAAACTCAGTCAAAACCCACAAGTCGTGGCCGAACTATTTATCGCCTGGAGAGACCTAACTAGATAACGATTAGTTAGGTGGTGAAAGTAGGGTTAAAAGGGGAGAGAAAAGGAGGGCTTATAGGGAGAAAAAAATATAATACGAAAAAAATAAGGTGATCATAAATACACAATACGTTTAAAACACTTGATTATATTCCAAGAAGAACCACCTCTGATTGGGGTGGTTCTTTTTTGCGTTTAATAGTATAAGATTTTAGTATTTAGGGATTAAATTGTTAAGGCGAATTCAAGCAACTTTGCAATATTTTTGGCCTCGTTCATTGATATTACTTTCAAGCCAAAGATCTTGTACGCTGTACTGTGGCTGGTATTGAGCCTGTAATTGTACACGTCTAGCATCATTACCTGTATTAACAGCAGTTGTAAGTGCCTCTACTATACTACTAGTAATCTTATAGTCTGATTCCTCATAATACTCTTTCTTTTCAATAAAATCTTTATTTTTGCTCGCAATATTTGCGGATTTATCTAGTAATGTTAAATTGCCTATTCTATTTGTAAACTCTGCTTTTTTTCTTTATCACTAGAGAATTGATAGCGTTGTGCATCTGCTGAACGTGGCATGATATGTTCAAGTTCAATTTTTTTGGGTGGAGATAGAATAATTACATTATCATTGAAGTATAATTCAATAAACTTTAACAATAAAGAGGCCTTTTGATTTGCATTACCTGATGGATTAGCAAAAAGACTTGATTGGCAACACAGCTTTTAGCTGTCTAATATTATCAAGAATACGACCACTTAAATGTTCCTTAATTTCATTGTATTTATCTTCATCAGAGGATTTTTTGAGTGCTTTAGATAATGCGGTTTCTAGTTCTTTTTCGATCTGATTGGTTTGTGTGAATGAAAATAAAACTGAAGCACCATATTTTACGGCTAAGTCTAAAAATATTCTCTTTTTAAGGTTTCTGATGAATTATAGAATGGGATTAATAGAGATAGCATCTGTTTTAGTTTTTAACAGATTAAAAAGAATAAAAACTATTATTGCTTTTTTTGAAAAATAAATTGTCTCTGCTATTTTTTTTACAATACTACTGTAAATAGTTGCACAATGTTTTAAGGACTTTGATAAATCTAAAAATGTCTTTACTATTAAGTTTTTTTCTTATCAAAGAAAGTGAATAATTTATCTTGTTTTATATTTTGGGCCATAAGTCCCTAAAAATATAATGTTTGGTAAAAAGTAGATGTTTGAATTTTTTTGCTTAGATAAAACCTTAATAAACTCATTCCAATTAGAGTTAAACTCATCCTTTTGTGCTTCGGTAATTGATTCATCATCATAAAGAGTTTTCATGAAGTTGCTTTTTCAATAAATCCATGGGCTCTAAAGATCTACCGCGATTATTGAGTACTTCAAATAATTGGAAAGCTTTTTTTCTTTTTGAGTCAGCTGTAGTGACTATAAGCATAACCTTATCTTGAATATATTTGATAAAGTTTTTAAATTGCTTCTCCCCAGATTCTTGGATTTCATTTACACGATCACATAGTGTATCAAACACAAGATTTAGATTTTCATCAGACTCACTAGGTGATTGTGATAGAGAGGTACTTTCATTTTTTTATGATTGCTTTATAGGTTTCGCCAAAATCTAAACTTGAGTTATGTAATATGCGTAACCCTTTGAATTTATCATCACTATCAAGAAATTGGAACGCCTTATCTATATCGGCCATAACACGATACCATTTATTAGCTGTCTCACCTCTTTCATTTTGTAGTTTTTCTAAAGCAATAAATACTGCTTTAAATAATAATGTAAGTGTTGTAAGGCGTTGCTGTCCATCAACGACATCTGCACTATTATTAGAATTATTTTTTTAATTAGTACGATATTTCCCAATAAGTATCCTGGAAGGAGTCAATATCTACAGTAAAGTTGTCTGTGTCAGCCATAAAAATCATTAATAAGATTATTAGCTTCTTCATCTGTCCAAACGAAGGCTCTTTGGAAGTCTGGAATTATAAATTGATCAGAAGAACGAACTAAAATTTGTGAAAGTGGTTGCATTTCAGATGTAATTTTTGCCATATAATCACGCTCCTTGTATCTTTATTAGATCATAATAATAGTCTTTTGATCAATAGATAGGATGAAAAACGTGAATTATTGAGGCTTAGCTAAATTTTGAAAAATTTAGAAGTGTTATTCTACAAAGGATTGTTATTTTGAATTATGAATAATAGATGATACAATATAAATATATATTGAGGAGCGTGCATGTTATGAATCCTTCCTTTATTAAAAGCGCATATGAATGTACTAAAAATAAAGTGTATATTTAGTGCATTTAAGGTTTTGTATAGAAAACAAAATGTAATTAAGTTTTTATCCATTAGTGTTAACGATAATAAAGTTGTTTGTATTTAGGCATTTTTTATTGGGATTATATATGGAGGTTTTCTATGGAACATTTTACGATTAGAAAAAATGATTACTTGTCTGAGCATACGCTTGTTTATTATCATCAGCCATATCTTCATTATCGGGAACCGGGGAACCCAGATTTTTTGAATATTTTGAAAAATTTATTTAATGATGAAGGGCAAAGGCGTATTGATGCTGCGCGGCAGGAAGTATATGACATTGTACACAAGGATCTACCTGCTATTATGGAGGAACGACAATTAGATGAGGCCGTGATTGTAGTAGTGCCTAGATCTAAGGTATTTACACGACCATCTCAATTAGGTTTTAGACTTACAATTCAAGATTGTGTGCGGATGCTTCGTGCTAATGGTTATCCTAATATGATAGATGGTACAGAATGTATTAAGCGGCATACAGAAACGAGAACAACTCATGTACGTAAATTCTTACGAGGATATTTTAATAATGGTCCTGAACCATATAAAGGGATTACAAAGGCTACCTGTCATATTAATGCTGATATGGTAAAAGGAAAAGTTGTAATTCTAGTTGATGATATTTATACTCCAAAAGTAAATGTTGATGAGGATTGCGCACAAGCTTTATTAGATGCAGGGGCTAAAAGGGTTATATTATATGTAATTGGATATACGCAACGTAATAATTAATATGTTGGTTAATAAAGAGGTAAGACTGTGAATATTAGTGATATAGCTCTTAAAATATGGGCAGCCCAAGTAGTAGGTATCATACCTTCAAGAGCACAATTTCATAAATTATTTGCTTCTGAGGCTAACTTTCTTAATGTCATAGCGAGGGATACTAAAGTAATTGATATGGTTAGTCAACTAACTAAAGATATAGTGAATAACACGGTACTTGATGGAGTGATTTGTATATTTGATCAGGAGTTTCCCGTTATTAATTCAACTGTTACAGCGAAGGGCGATAGACCATATTTGTTGTTCTATAAGGGAGATATTTCTTTATTACATCATTTAAATAATAATGTTGCTGTCATTGGGCATACGAGCCCTAGTGAAAGTATTCAAGAGAGAGAAAGAAAGATTGTTTCACAGCTAGTAAAGAGAGAGCAAGTTATTGTTAGTGGTCTTGCTAAAGGCTGTGATGTTATCGCTCATGAAGAGTGTATGCGACTTGGTGGCAAAACAATTGCTATATTACCATCACCAATAGACCAAGTTTTACCTAAAGAGCATATAGAGCAAGCAAAACGGATTGTAGAAACTGGAGGATTACTTATTAGTGAATACTATGCACCGCCAAGCAATCCTAGATTTGAGATGGCTAAGCGTTTTATTGATCGTGATCGTTTACAAGCTATGTTTGCTAAAGCAGTTATTTTGATAGCTAGCTATGCTGTACATAAGGGCGATAGTGGCGCTAGGCACGCTATGAATAAAGCATTGAAATACAAGCATCAAACTTGTGTTATGTATGATGAAAAGCGAGATAGTCTTGTTGATGAAATGGAATTAAACAAACAATTTGTTGAGGCTGGTAGTGTAAAAGTATTAGCGAAAGCTGCTCGAAAGAATCCTATATTCATCACCATTGATGAAATAACAAAATATAGAATTAGCTCTTTAGAAAGAGTGACTAGTACAAAGCAAGATAATTTATTCTAATAATATATTAGGAGGAATCCTTGTTTCATATACTGACATAGACAATACATTGTTCTTTACTAATGAATTAAATAATAAAGCATACATATTTGCTTTGTCTTCTTTGGGGTTAAAAAGCATTGTCACCTTATAAACGTATTACGAGAACAGTCATTGCTTCATGGTATCCATTTTTAAGTGATGAAGAAATGACAGCTATTATACGATTAAAGCAAATATATGTAGGGTGAAAATTTACATCTTATCAGTATTAATGAAGATTTACACCAACTTTTACGAGAAGTTGGACCCAATATGGTCGGACTATGGACAGTCGCAGATCCAATCAGAATTAAGAAAAATTTTTAGATTATAACGATATTACTAATTATACATACATTCGTTTTAGTGATAAAAAGTCAAGATGATATATGTCATGGTATTCAAGAGTTTTTGTCATGTATTTTTATTGTGAAAAAGATCAGTTATGCTTTTATGAAGATGATAAAAATGTAATATCTCTTGAAATCCCATAATGTTCAAGTTGTAGAAGTGCTTGCATAATTTAAGAGCTCTACCTTATTTGAGGTAGAGCTTTTTATTATTTATTGTCTTTAGACCGGTTCGTGACTACGTCGCAAATCATTAAACCACCCGCTGTACGGCTTGAACGTAGTGAAAGCCAGTGCCTTTAGACGCTGGTCTAGTACTGCGGGCTTATAGCCCGTGAGCAAATTATCTGTTTTACGGGTGGTTCTGATTGCTATTAATAATATAAAAAAATCTATTATTATGCTAATAATAACTATTCATTATAAATCTTTGCATATTTAATAATTATTAAAGGTATTTATAATGAATTAATTGAATTTTTGACATCAAAAATCCGATAATATAATTAATAATGAAAGAAGTGTGAAGTTGTTGTAGTCGTTTGTGTAAGGGGTTTTATTGTGGGCTTTTTAGATTTAGACGATCCATAAAGATTGCACCAGGAATTAAAATTAACCTTAATAAGAAAAGTACTAGCCTTACTATTGGTCGTAGAGGAATTCATACAACTATAAATGGATCCGGTGTTCGGAATACTATAGGACTTCCAGGTAGTGGTCTTTCCTATACTTCATATCAAAAGTTTGATAATAATTCAGTTAATACAGGAGTTCCTTATACACGTGTCTGTCCTAATTGTGGTCATAATATGCGAAAGGCTTGGGTAAACTGTCCTAAGTGTAGTTTTAATTTATTATCTTTGCTTAGTTGTAAATTGAAACTGAACACATAAAAAATCCATATTAGTACAAGTGATAAGATTAGAGTATCAAATTCGCAATCAATCACGAGGTACTAATATGGACTGCTCTAATCTTATCACATCATTGCGTACAAACAAACACTTAAATTTAGAGGAGCGCTTTTATCTTGAAAAACGCCTTCTTGCTGGTGATCCTATCAATACTATTGCCAAGGCATTAGGACGCTCTAGAACTACGATTTATGCTGAGAAAAAGCGTGGAACAGTGGTTCAAATTAGACAAAACAAGGCTGTTCTTATGTATATAGCAGATTGCGGTCAGCTTGCCTATGAAAGAACCCGCCAAGGTTCTTTTCAACACTTTGAAAGCAGGTTCTATTGAGCCCTTTTTATCTTGGGTTGAAAAACAAGGTAAGAGTCGATAAATGGTCCTTAGATGCTGCTGTTGGCTACGCCTTACGTAAGGGTTTGTTTGTACGCAATGAAATGGTGTGTACTAAAACTTTATATAACTACCTTTACCAAGGCATTTTAGGTCTTAAACCAATGGATTTGCCTTGTGTTATTCGCCATTCTCATAAGAAGCGGCATAACAGGCAACACAAACGCAAGTTAGGTAAATCCATTGATCTGCGTGATGAATCTGTTGCTACCCGCGAAGAATTTGGTCATTGGGAGCTGGATACGGTCCGAGGAATAAAGAATAAAAGCGATGAAGTAATTGTTTCATTGTTAGAACGCAAGTCTCGCCTATATGTAGCCTTACGTTGTCTATCCGCTAAAGCCGTGGACGTAAAAATGACATTAGAAAAATTGGTTGCAGTCTCTTAAGGCCGTTTCCGATGTATCCATGTTATGTAAAAACTATTACGGCTGATAATGGCCGTGAATTTGCAGACATAAGTACATTAGAAACAGAGGATTTATCTATTTTCTTTGCTCACCCGTACTCGCCTGGGGAACGCGGTTCAAAATGAACGACATAACGGACTATTACGCCGCTTTATCCCAAAAAGGAACGCCCATAAAGGCTGTGTCAGAAGAAACGATTCAGCGGGCGTTACATTGGTGCAATAATTTACCCCGAAAGCTGTTGAATTACAAAAACGCCTCAAGAAGTCTTCATTGAAGAAGTTAATAAAGTTATGGATTTACAGAGTGTTCAATTTCATATTGCAATTTAAGATTTATTATCTTTATATACTGAACAGAAAAATAAATCAGCCTGCAGAACCTAGTTGGGATGATGTAAAAAGGATTATTCTAATCTAAAAATGAGATTAATACAAATAAAACAGAGACCGGTTGCTACTGTTTGATGATGATATTTATAGTTTTAATTATTTATTGGCTTCTAAGTTGATTTGATATTCATAGTTATAAAAAAAGCGAGGGTTATTATGAAAAAGTCAAAAATCATGGTTAACATTTGTTACAGTTAGTTCTTGGGCCTTAGCACAGTTAGGATTACCTACAATTACACAAGCTTGGGAACCTTATTCAGATGATTTAAAAACTTTAGACCATAATGGTGCTGTTAATCTCAATCGTTTTAAAGGTAATAACTTTAAATCTAAAGATAGTTTACCTCAAAAAAACAGATTTTTGATAGTATTGATGGTATTTTCTCTAATGATTTAGTAGAAATGGCTCATTATAGTCATAGATCTCATTCTTCTCACAGATCTCACTATTCTCACTACTCTAGTTCTTATGGACGTGGTGGCGGATATTCTGGAGGCTACTCAAGTGAATCATCAGGCTCTTCTGGTAGTGGATATGTAGCTCCTGTACAACCTAGTGATGTTCTACCGATTGCAGATATACAAAAACAACTTAATGATTTAGGTTATTCTGTTGGAACGGTAGATGGTCAAAAAGGGACTAATACTGTTCAAGCTATTAAGAATTTCCAAATAGAATATGGGTTACCTGTATCTGGTATTGTGGATTGGCAAACAGAGGCATATCTAAATAGTACTAATATTAATATTGTTCGGGCTGGGCTACAACGACATGGTTACAAGTTCTCATCTGGTAGTGGTCGTACACAAGAGGTTGTTGCGACTATATATGATTTCCAAGCTAGACATGGATTACCACAAAATGGTCGGATATATTTAAAAAAATGAAACAAGCCTTAGGGGTTTAGTATGGCAAATTATTTTTATTAGAAAAAGAAAAATGATTTTATTTATTTTGTTGAATTAAAGAAAGAGTTTTATGAGCCTAAAGCTGTTATGTATGCAAAGAAAATATGTTTACAGATCAATGTCATATTAAAGTTGATGAAGTTGATTACGATACAGTAGGTGTTTGGTTTAAACTAAAATTAGAGGCCGATAAAAAAATAAGTTGGAAAAAGTTATTAGGTGACTTTTGTAATGAGGCATTAAAAACAGGTTCAAATTGACTTAGATGATAGATTCGGTAAACTTAGAGAAATTATTTATCATAAAGCTTTCGATAAAGCAGGAGGGATAGACTAGTGTCAGCACTTCCTGAATTACATTATTTACCATTTGGGTTTACAGAGTTACCAAATGGGATAATGGTCTTAGTTAATCAAGGTGGCGAACATTTATTTATAAATCGTGATGATTTTAATCATATTTTAGATAACGATATTGATAGAAAATCAGACTTTTATTTTTGCGTTAAAGAATAAACAGTTTTTTTAGCAGATGATCACGACCTTGAGATTCAACTTGATGTATTAGCAAACCAATTAAAGAGTAGAAAGGCATATTTAGATGATTTTACATCATTACATATGATTGTTGTAACAGCACGGTGTAATTTTTAATTGTCGATACTGTCATGCTAGCAGTGCAAATGAAAAAGAGCACGATTTAGATTTAGACTGGTCTACTGCAAAGTATATTGTGAATAAGATTTTTGAATCTCCATCCCCAATTATTAAAATAGAGTTTCAAGGCGGTGAACCTCTATTAAATTGGCCTATAATTACAGATATTGTAGAATATGCAGAAATAGTAAACCGGATTGCTAAGAGACGATTAGAATTTGTTATTTGTACTAATTTAACACTGGTTACTAAAGATATCTTAGAATATTGTAAAAGGCATAATATTGTAGTTCTACATCTCTTGATGGAGATCAAGAGATACAAAACTATAATCGTAAACCAAGAGGACCTATTGATGGGTATAAAGGTGTTTGAAGAAAAAGTTAACTCTGACTAGATCCATTTTAGGTCAAGATGGCGCATCACCATTGCTTACTGTTAGTAAGACTAATTTAAATCGTTTGCCTCTTGTTGTTGATGAATATATTAAACATGATTTTCATGGGATTTTTATTCGTGCACTAAAATCCTTATGGTAATGCTGTAGATAATGTAAATACGTTAGGCTATTCAACAGAAGAGTTTCTTAAAGCTTATAAAAATGTTTTGAATTATATAATTCAAAAAAATATAGAAGGATATTATTTTATTGAGTATTATGCAGCATTACTATTAGAACGTATTTTGACACCTTTTAGTACTGGATTTGTCGATTTGCAATCTCCGTGTGGCAATATCATAAGTGGTGTTATTTACGATTATAACGGCTATGTTTATGCCTCAGACGAAGGGCGTATGTTAGCACGACGTGGAGATAAACGGTTTTGTTTAGGTCATGTGAAAGCTAATACTTGGAATGAGCTCTTCAAAGGTGATGTTGCTAAAGAGGTTGTTAAAGCATCTTGTGTTGAATGCTTACCTGAATGTGCAACCTGTGCATATCAATTGTATTGTGGCGCAGATCCTGTACGATATTATGCTGAAAATGGGACTCTTGAAGGGCATCGACCAAGTAGTAGTTTCTGCCAGAAAACTAAAGGTGCTTTTAGACTATATTTTCTATTTACTAAGTTTAAACGATGATAGGATCAATAAAGTCTTTCAGTCATGGATTAATTATTGAGGTTGATAATGTTAAGTACAAAAATTGAAGGTATTAATATCGAACAACCCTATATAGGTAAAGTGTATATAGAGAATGACATAATTACTTGTAATAATGGTCAGCTCAAATTAACACTTTCACCAAATGACTTTCTTAATTATGAATCAGGCGATATTATCTCTATTATGCCAGATGGAATTGTTTCTATTTTATATCGTACTAACTGGCAAGATTTGACACTCTTTATTACAAATCAGTGTAATAGTGCGTGTATAATGTGCCCTCAAGTCTGTGATAATTCTGGTCATTTTTTAGATATGAATTTACAAATATTAAAATTAAAGCCTGAGAATGTAAAGCACATAGGTATTACTGGTGGTGAGCCTACTGTTTTCCCTGAAGTAGTTGTTGAGTTGTTAAAGGTAGTTCATGACTTTTTATCCAGATATTCCTATATCCTTTTTGACAAATGGGCGTGTATTTAAAAATATAAAGTTAGTCGAAAAAATCTCTAGTATTGGTCATTCTAAATTATTATTTTGTATTCCTTTATATGCAGCTAATTATGAGCAGCATGATTATATAGTTGGAAGTAAGGGTGCATTTGTTGACACTATTAAAGGGATTTTTAACTTATTTAGACAGGGGCAATTAGTAGAGATTAGAACTGTTTTATTTAGTAAGACTATAGGTAATATTAAGTTATTAGCTGATTATATTTCTAGAAATTTACCATTTGTACGGCATGTAGCAATAATGGGAATGGAGTATAGTGGATATGCGGCCAAAAATAGTAAGGAGTTTTGGATAGATCCTTATGATTATAAGGATGTTCTTGATACTGCAGTGCTATCATTACATAGACGAGGCATCATGACATCGATTTATAACATACCTTTGTGTCTGCTGACAGAACGTGTGCGATTTTTAGCAAGAGATAGTATTTCTACTTGGAAAAAGACTTATCCTATTAGTTGCAATACTTGTAGTGTAAAAGAACAATGCTGTGGCATTTTTGAAACATCTATCAATATAAGTGAGCATATTATACCTTTATAAAGATATAAATATTGAAGTTTTGTTAAATTAGGTGAAGTTTATGAAAAATTAAATCAATTTTTTTATTCTAACTCTATTAGTATGTCTTTCTTCAAATGCTTTTTGTCTGCTATATATCCTCAAAATTTATTTGATAATCCTAGCTACCAATTAATCACCATGCGACAGGATAAAAGCTATTTATATGGATGTCTCTTCTATAGTAGTAAAAACTAATACAAAAGAGGAATTATTATTAGCGGTTAATGAAGTTTCTGCAAGCTTTGATTATGATCGATTAACTGATATTGAATCTTTTAAGAATATCGATCAAGTTAGAACTGTATGGTATTATAAACCACTAGATGAAAAATAAAACTTATATGACAGGTGCAGTATTAGGTGGAAATGATATAGTATTACCTCCATATATAGGGTGGAAATATGTATACTATTCAATTGATAATGGTCATAGCTGGATGCCATTTGACACTACTGTTAATTCTGGGCCTACTAGAATACGAGCAAGAGCTTTTAACTTAGTTATGCAAAATATGTAATATAAAAAATAAGGAGGCTACTTAAGGTATGTAAGTAGCCTCCTTATTTTTATAACCATTTATAACTTATTTTAGATGAAAAAAATATGAAAAAGTACTATAATTAATTTATTATATTCGTATTTTTTTATTAGTTGTATGAGGGGTTATTCATGAAATATTGGGAGTTCCCAGGTGGATTTGGTCTTACACCTACCGGGTCTAATGGTGCAGGGATAGAAACATTCTTAGATAATATTCCTATGTCATTAACTCGTGAGGTTTTTACAAAACTCTATTGATGCGCATCAAAAAGGATCTTGATGCGCCTGTTCGTGTTGAGTTTAAATTTGAAACGATTCAGGCAAAAAGAAATTTTAGGTGAAAATGAATTAATAGATGATATTTTTGCCTAAAGCTGAACGTTTTTGGAAAGAGAAGAATAATGCAGATACATTGCATTATTTAGAGACTTTTAAGTCGGTATTAACTAGTGAGACTATCAATATGCTAGTTATTAGTGATTATAATACAACAGGTTTAAATAATAAGAACTTTGCTTCCCTTATTGAGGGCGATGCGTATTCTGAAAAAACTGATGAAACATCTGCAGGGAGCAAAGGTATTGGTAAGGCGGCACCATTTGCTGCATCCAATTTGCGTACAGTTTTTTATAACAGTAAGTCTACTAATGATGGGGATAAGTTTGCAGGGGTTATCAATTTTGTATCTTATCGTGATGATGAGAAAGTCTCTTTTGATGGAACTACGACTAGTTATATTACACAAGCACGAGGTCGTTTATCTAGTGATATCGAGGTACCAACGAGATTTACTCAAAATCGACAAGAGTATGGTACAGACTTGTTTGTAATGGGTTTAAAGAAGATAGAGAATTGGAAGGAAAAAATTATTCTAGCGGTCCTCAATAATTTTCTTGTAGCTCTTCAGAATAATAAACTTGAAGTTGTTGTTGGTGATGAAAAAATTAATCAACTGACACTATCAGACTATTTGAAGTCTATTAAAGATACCTTAAAAAAATTGGTGAATATAATCTTTCTACAGATGAAAGAAATACTTTTTTTATAATACGTACTCTTATTATTCAGCGCTTTCATCTGCGAATAAAAATCTTTACTATTCCTGAAGAATGGATAGAAGAATATTCATTTATAGAAGATCCTGATGATGCCACTTTATATTTAGTGTTAGATGAAGAGCATCCTACAAGACGAGTTCTTCAAACTAGACGAAGTGGTATGACTATATTTGAAAGAAATCGTATTAATGGTTCCATTCCATTCTCGGGCGTTTTCTATGCTACAGGTCATAAATTAAACGTTTTCTTGAAAAAAGTTAGAAAAATGTTAACCATGATAATTGGAGTACGGATCGAGAAGATGATAGTAATAGAAAAAAATCTGAGCAATTCTTAAAGGCCTTATATCATTGGTATAAAGCAAAAGTTGAAGAATGTTTTGGTAGCGAAGATGGAGAGGCTATTAAAGCTTTTGGCTTAAATGATTTGTTGCCTATGATGGCACCTAAAGATGGGGATGCCGATAAGATTGAGGATAGTGGTATTACTTCTCGAGTTAGTAATGTTGCAATTAAAGAGAAAGCCTCTAAGCCGAGTGTCACTGATGAGGCTTCAGAGTCTAAAAACATTAGACCGTATTATGACTGAAATTGAGTTAGGAGATGGTGATTCTACAGGTTCCGGTAGCGAACGTAAAGGTGAAGGTGGAGGAAATTCTTCTGATAATCAGTATGGTCATGGTGAGGATGAGCCAGGCGAACAAGGTGAAGTGGATGGTGGAGACTCTAGTGTAAGTGTTAAATTTACTGAAGTAAATAATCCAGACTACTTAAAGATGAAGATTATTGATGTAGATTCTGACAATGGAATGTACCGATTAATTGGTATTACGACTAAACGTAAGAATCGCTTAGGTTTTTTTCCTTCCAATCTATTGGTGAGAATGGAGTTGCCTATAATAAGACTATAAAAAGAAGTAAGCTCAAATAGTGGAAATCTAGTTAAATTACATGGTTCTAAAAAGTTTAGTGTAGAAGACTTAGAAATCAATAAGCGATTTGTTATAGATTTTACTATCGAAGATCGTATGCGTGTGAAGATGAAAGGGGTTACATATGAACTTAAAGGCTGATTTATTTCCATATCCTGTTTTAACCCCTGAGTTAGATGATTATCTCGATAATAATAGTTTTGATGCTCAAATTAATGTGAACCCTGAAAGTTCAGGTGTTATTTCTGTTGCCGCTAATTTTAAACTTGATAATCAAGGCTTAAAAAATTTGGTGGACTCTGGTAATGCTCGTTATGCACTTCATGTGGAAGGTGTAGCTAGTAGTTATCGTAAATTATGGATTAATAATGAGGATCAAACTTTCATAAGAAATACTATATTTGAAGGTGATATTCGTAAGAAACTACAAATCAATGCCATGGTTATTGCTAATGCGGATATTGATAATTATTCAAATATTAACTTCAATACTCTATATTATGATGAAGACTATGCGGTTACAAATTTAAAAAAAGGTGATATTTTAGCTTTTTTTACCTACTAAAGAAGTTGTAATAGATCTTGAGTCTGGTCGTAGTGGAACTGAGTCTATATTCACTGTAGCACCTCATAACGAGCCATATATGAATGTAGAGTTGAGCGGAGATACTATTATTTTAAATCTTCCTACAGAGGTATTTTCTATATATAAACATTGTGGAAATAGCATTCAATCTAAAGAATATTTTATTTCACTCTTCTTTATTCCTGCATTAACCTTTGTGTTATCAGAAATTAAGAATAAGAATGTATCAGAAGATTTGGATTGGTATCAATCTATAGATGCCCTATTAACGCAAGAAGGAATTAATCTAAATAATGAAAGTACATTAGCTATAGCTCAGCGTTTGTTGAATTGTCCGTTGATCAAAAAGTGTACATGATAAGTTTGCTGGAGATGAAGTAAATGACTAGATATATTAAATATGTAACGGATGAATTTCTAAAAGAGTTTAAAAAATGAATTCCTTTGTAAAGTATGCGCACCTTTATAAAAGTAATGATATGGATAAATTAAAAGCTATTTTTTCTGATCCTAATCATGTTATAGAGACAAGTATCGAGTACGAGTATGAACCATTGGAGGTTGAACCTAAGGAATATGATGCGGATATTGTAAGACGTAATATTAGACGTGTATGGGAAAGCCTCAAGGTATTAACTCCAGTTCAAGCTGAAATGGAGAAAATTTGGGTTGCATTAGCCCATACAGATTATCTCGATTATCAGATTGGAATTTTTAATAGCCAAATTGCTAATCCTGATAATAAAAAGCGTGAAGAATCTAGTTTGAAGTCACGTACTATTTTTGTTAATGGTGCAAAACGCTCTTTAGCTATACATAATCTTGCGATTTTATGGTGGTTGGCATATTACTTTAGAGATGATCAAAATATAGAGACTCCATATCATTTAATTGACTTTTTTTGTATCTACTCCATATCGTGGTAATGCGGTAGCTCTTTTTATCTAGTAATATTATTTCTAATAAAGAAATTGCATTGGGCATTTTGGAAGCTGTAAAAGTTCTTATAGAAGAAGAGGGTATGGTTGTAAACCGGTTCCCTTATTCTGAAGCCGGTAAAATCTTAAATGAGGTTTGGTGGAGTTAGAATTTTAGATACTCTCACTCGTGAAGAAGTTAGAGCCATTCTAATTAATAATCTTCCTAACTCACATAAAGTATCATTTGTAAATGATAAAGCTGAAGATGATACATTTTTGGTCGCGCCTAAAGAGGAAAAATCAAGATATAGAGAATACTGAATTGAAACGACCGATAGAAGCTAATGAAACCAATAATAATGTAGTTGCTTTGTCTGTAGAGCGTACGGATGATATTGCTTCGGTGAGTGAAACAAATAAAGTAGCAGATCTTCCTGTTTTAGAAGTTACTACTCAACAAGAAAAAAATGAAGACGATGATGATATGTGGATTGCTCCTGTGTAAGAGAGGAGTAAGTGTATTATATGTACTAATATGATGGTATCCGTTTGGCAAAGGATACAACTATAATTAAGTGGAAATATGATTTTCCAACATTAGAGATACCTAAAAAGAGTGCTAACTTTTTTTAGAGCGTAATAATATTAATACTTATAAAGATTTACTCAAACTTGATGAAAATAATATACAGAAGTATAAATCTGGAGCTGGTAAAACAGGGCAAGATGTATTAAAAATTATTGCAGATATACAGGCTATTGAAGATTTTTTTATTATTCAAAAAAATATCTATTGTCCTTGTAAAAAAATTTATTTAATTCATTAATTGAAAGAATTAATAGTCAAGGTCTAGATATTGATGATTTCAGTACTGAACTTATACATTTTTTTATAGAGATTTGTATACTATTCCATATGAAACTAAAAAAATTACATAGTAATAGTAACCAAATTAGATAGTTATAAAGTATTACAAAAAGCATTGATTTTATCCATTATTAAAGTCCATGGATCAATGACATTGGAAGAAGTAGTTACTTGTTGTAATGCACTTTTTTTGTTGATGGCATGTTAGAAAATGAATATATACATATTGTCTTGAATGAGGCGGTTCAAAGAAAGACTTTGACTGTAGATGATGGTAGTTATACTTATAACCATCCATCGATTGAACAAATTTTAATAGAAAATCAAGATAATAAGGATTTATCTATGGTTAGCTATCGCATGGATGGTCTTACTTTAGAGGAAATTGGTAATAAGATTGGTGTTACTAGAGAGCGAGTACGGCAAAGAGAACGAAAAAGCCCTAGGTTGTTTAGGTCCAGTTTTTGAAGATAAGTATAAATTAGTTTTTGAAACCTATAGTTTTAGTCCAGAATCATTTGCGTATGTTTTTGATGTAAGTCCTCGTATATATTACTTTTTAAAACTTAAATATAATGCTGGAATAACAGATATTGAAGCTATGTTAGATGATGAATCTATTGCCGAGCATATTAGATTAAGAGTAGATTTATATTTAAAGAAAGATTTGATCCAAATAGGTGATAGTTTTTGTACAGCCTAAGAAAGGGGCCATATTATATTGGTTTGTTTCGACTTATTGTACAGAAGATATAAAAATTACAAGATGCTTATAATAAATATATAATGATTTTAGATGTCTGCAGGAATTGATGATAGTTTACGTTTTGATTTAAGAAATTTTGGGGTTCGTATTTCTGATAGTCTTTATACCGTTTGGAAGTATCAAAAATGGTTTAGATATTACGAAACTAGAAATCTTGATGTAAACCAATTAATTAATGATTTAGGCCTTTATGAATATAACAATATGGAAGTATCTACAGAGTTGTTTGTGGCTAACCGACCAGATGTGCTAGCAGAATGGGAGATACATGATAAATATGAGCTTCATAATATTTTAAAGAAATGCCAGAACAGAATTAATGGTCTTGATATTGAGTTTCTGCGTATGCCTAATATTATTATTGGTAAGGCTAGCCGTGAGAAACAGGTTATAAAATTGTTACAATCTGAAAGCCCTATTTCTGTATCTGATTTTTGTGCATTATATGAAATGACATATGGTGTAGATAAAGCTACATTTACAGCTAATTATTTTAGTCCTATAACTCCATATAGACATGCTGATATGTTATCAATGGATGTAGAAAAAATGAGTGATACTATGTTTGCGGAATCTCGCTCTATTCTTACACAGAATTTTTATAGTTTGAAAGAAATAGTATCACTATTAAGTGAACATTTTAATCGTGATATGTCTGATTACGTAAATTCTTATAACATTAACCGTCTCGGATATACTTTTAGCGAGTCGCACTATTTATAAGTCTGAATATACGAGTTTGGTATCAGCATTAGAAGCACATGTAGCAGATAATGGATTGATGAATTCAAGAACTTTTGATCAGAAAGTATGTATGCTACATCAACTTTTTATGCAGACATTATCTGATTTAAGATATCAATTTAAAGTTTTTAGAAATTATGCCTAATCAATATATTCATATAAGGCAATTAGAAAAGATTGGTATCACAAAGACTGATATTGATGATTTTATTAATGCCGTAATTCAAAGTGAGCATGGAACTTATTTTACCTATAATCGATTAAAGTGCATGGGATTTAAACATAAGCTTCAGGATTTAGCCCTTGATGATTATTTTTATGGTTCTATTTTTGCGCTGGAGCAAGCATTTTAATTCTCAAACATATCGGCATATCATTTTTGCTTTCTGCTGAAAAAGAAACAAGTTTTTACATGAATTATTACAGGAGATATTAGGAGAACGCAAAGTTATTTTTACGTAAAGATTTACTTGAAGAACTTAAGCTTGAATATGGTATAGATTACTCTCCTGATATTCATAAGTTTTTGGAGCATTGTATTCGAGGTGGGATGGAATACAATAAAAGTTACAGGTGAACTTGTTGTACCTGGATTATTTTAAAAGTAAGTTGTTTTAAAAAGTTAGTTATGATGTTTCCATAAAGTTTTTATACCGCTTAGTTGGCTTATAGGACAAAAAAGTGTGTAGAAAACCCTTATAACACTAGATATTTACTAGTGTTATAAGGGTTTAATCTTTTTCTGGAGAAGTTTGAGGGTGGACAAAAAGTGTGGGTGAAAACATCAATCACCCCTTGTAATTACTGACTAAAATGAGGTTATATCTTCCTATATATAAACAAATATGGAGGAAGAGTTTATGCGACAAATAAAATGTCCTGATTGTAATGAAACATGTATTAAACACGGTGTTTTAAAATCTGGTTCTCAGCGTTGGTTTTGCAAACATTGTAAGGTGGCATTTACCGTTAAAATTAATAATTTAAGTAAAGAGTTAAGCCTATTCTTGAATTGGTTATTCAGCACCAATATTCAAGCTGATATGCCTGGTAAAGGTCGTACATTCAGGCGTAAAACCGCTAAATTTTGGTCCATATGGCCATTGCCACCAAAAGTGGAAGAAGTACATGATGTGGTATATCTTGATGGAATTTACTTAGCTAGGAATTTATGTGTGTTGATTTGTTGCAATGATACTCATGTTCTAGGATGGTATGTCTGTCGTTATGAGCATGCTAGAGCTTGGCAGTGTTTAATGGAACGGATTGCCGAACCTAAAGTCGTTGTGTCTGATGGTGCTAATGGTTTGCCTAAAGCATTACGTAAAGTTTGGCCTCATAGCAGTCACCAAAGATGCCTGTTTCACATTTTTTGTCAGGTTAGACGATATACGACAAGTAGACCTAAAACGTTAGCTGGGAAGGACCTTTATAGTCTTGCCAAAAGCTTTATTTAATGTGAAAAACAATGGATCAAGCCTTTATATGGATTAATGAGCTTTCAGCGTGGCGAATGACATATTCTGATTTTTTACGAGAAATGACGATTGATGAATTCGGAAACAAACGCTCTACACATGAGCGTTTGCTTAAGGCTGAATCATCATTATGGCGTCTGATTAGGCAACAAACTTTATTTACTTTTTTGGAATGTTTTGATATTACAATACCTACAACAAATAATCGTATTGAAGGTGGAGTAAATGCTCAACTAAGAAGTATGTTACGGGCTCATAGGGGTCTTTCACTTGAAAGAAGACTAAAAGCGGTCTATTGGTGGTGCTATATGCACTCACCAAGACCGCTTTCTATTTCAGATATATTAAATTGTATGCCTACAGATGAATCGATTGCTGCTATCTACAAACGGTTATCTGATTATTGCCAAATAGATCGTTCAATCCCTCAATGGGGTGATGCTCCTGTTTGGAATGAGCTACATATGTCTACAGATTTTCCAACTTATTGGGATTAGTCACACACACTTTTTGTCCTATAACCCGCTTAGTTTATATGCTAAGCGGTATTTTTATATTAAAATTTGGGTTTTTTATGTGTAATATTTTCCTCATCTCTCTTGTTATAGTATAGGTGTAGAGTTATCGTTTATCCTAGTTTGTTGTTGAGTGAGGTGGCATGTATGGACGTCTTAGTTAGATCTCAGCTTAATAGTGTTGTTCAGTCGTATATAGGTAAGCAAATTATGATAGTTGTGCCTAGCCAGTGCGTAAAGCAAGGGGTTGATGCGGAGAAGCGAACCAATCATTTAGCTATTAATAGTCAAAAGATATGTCGCTTAGGTGCTAACAATCAAGCGCTAGTAGACTTGCCCTATTCTTATACAACAGGCCGTGATTGGAGTCGTCATTATATTCAGGGGCGTGTAGGTGATGCGGATTTCGGAATGGAGCTCATCTGTTGGAGTTCAGATAGATTAGATGACTTGCAAGAGGTGGCAGCGTGGTATGTGCAAAAACATGGTGTTAAACAGGTCTTGTTTATTTCTTTAAAGGGCGAGGCTAAAATCTGGAATTATGAGGGTTCTAGAATTGTAGGACACCATAAGCTAGGGCCATGGCAGGAGGAGCATATCGAGCTATATGGTCGAATGATGGTAGATGATTCTAGAAATAAGGGTGCTTTGTATCAATGCATCTCTATTGGTGGAGACTATCGTTTAGTTCGTGCACCTCATTGTGACCGTAGCAATTTAGAGAACTTTGGTCAGTTATCTAATCATTTAGGAGCAGATCACATTCTCTTCGTTCCAGCCATCAATTATAATGTGGAAGGCCGTACAATGCAGCAGTATCTTGCTTTTCTCGATGTGCCTTATGATAAGGTATATCATTCTTTTGGTTCTGATGAGTGCGTTTCGTATATTGTTTTATATGTGCGGCATCATAAATTGAAAGCAGTATTAGATATGTTTGAGCTTTTGTATTGTACTGAGTTTTCGGAACCATTATTTTATGTAACTCCAGAAGGTAATTTTTATGAATTAGGTTCAGATATGGGAATACGTTCTAACCTTGGCGTATTCTCGATGGAGAATTATATAAAAGCACATTTACAATTTGGTAAAGCGGATGTACACGTCAGGCTTGATGATACCTTTCAGTATAATCGGCCCTCCATCTTTATGCGTATGGGTGGTAAGATAATATTGAATCGATTGTTGAATAGTTAAATTAAGTAATGTTACGATACAAGTCTTGTTTGATGTATGTTAATTTGTTTTGTATTCATTAATCATATAGTTAAAGGAAAGAAGGCAGTACTATCCTATTTATGGTAGTACTGCCTTTTTAGTTTGTGTGGATTATTTGATTTTACATTATTTAGTATTGCTAACGTATTATACAAATGCTTTCATAATAACCATGGAGATTAATGCATTTGTAATACTGATTGTCATGAGTAGTGGCCAGTATTTTTTAGGTACTTCGACTACACCCAAGAGACGGCCCATATATTGAATTTGGGATCCCATCAAGAGAAGTGCTGGAGCCAGAATAGTCACTTGTGTCATATCTAGCGCATTGTTGGATAGTAAGTTAACTGCAACACCGATACCAGCAGAGTAGGATAACCAAGCTGTTAATAAGATGGTTACACTTTCACCTGGAAGACCAAATAGTGCCATTGCAGGGGAAAATAGGTTACCTAAAAATGCCATGATACCTAAGATACGTAACAGTTCGGCAAGTGTGTATGCCATCAATACATTAGGTAATAAGTTTTGTGTGGCTAATGTAAAGCCTTTTCGTGCACCACGAATAAATATATCAAATGGATTGTTCGTTTCTTTATTGTTGCTCATCTTTGAAATCCCCCTTGAATACTGTATTAAGCGCGATTCGACATACGACACCACCGAAGAATTTCATAACAAATACTACGATAAGTGGTAGAATAATTGGCACTGTTAAGTACGCAAATATAGCAGATCCAATAGCTACGTAGTTGTTAATCATACCTGCACCGCTATATTGCCATGCTGTCATGATTGTTAATTCTTTGCGGTTAACTAGATTATTGTCATAAAGGTCTTTAGTGATCGCTGCACCTGCATCCGTACTTTGTAAGTCAGTAATCATTGCAAGGCCAGTTAATCCAGGGATACCTAAGATAGGTTTCAATAATGGTGTCATTAATTTATGGGCTGCGCGAATTGCACCATAGTGCTCTAAGATTTCAAGCACACCTAAGGCCAACATAACTGTTGGAGCTAAGCTCAAGGCAAAGAGGAATCCTGCACGAGCGCTGACACCACCTTCACCGATAAAGGTGTTTTTTGCAGGATGGGCCATGGTACCAAATTTACCAGAAACAGTTGCAAAGTCTAATGCAGAGAGCCATTTAAAGCCTTCCACATTGTTAAGTAATCCTGAGAAGAATAGGATTGCTACAGCTAATGCGATATAGCAACCAATGGTTACCTTCTTGGTGAATTGAGTATAGTTTTTCTCATTGTTAGGGTTACTCATGATTTTCAACCTCCTACATAAAACACTTAGAGTTATATGACTATAAGTATATAGTAGAAATAATATGACATGCAAGAGCATTATTTGCAAAAGTTATATATATCATTAAAAGTTTTTATTATAACCGAGTTGGAATCAGATATTTGTGTAGTATAATTAATGTATTAGGTAGTATTCTATAGAACGAGGTATTAGCGATGAGTGAAGTATTAGATTTCTATAATTATTTACATACAATTCCTGAAGAAGGCTTTCAAGAGTTTAAAACTTCTGCATTTTTAGCAGAAAAGTTGGAAAGTTATGGATATGATGTAACACGCAATGTAGGTGAAGAGACAGGTATTATTGGCATTTATGATAGTGGAAATCCTGGTCCTGTAGTGGCACTTCGTGCCGACATGGATGCACTCGGTCATATCATTGATGGTCAGCATGTATCTCGTCATACTTGTGGGCATGATGGACATATGTCTATGTTGTTGGCTGCAGCGCAAATTATTAAAGAACAGCAATTGGTAAAACGTGGTAAGTTAAAGATCTTATTCCAACCAGCTGAGGAGCTTGGCTCTGGTGCGACTAGTATGATTAAAGGTGGTGCCATTGATGATGTAGAATATATCTTTGGTGCACATGTACGTCCATTTGAAGAGGCTGAAAATGGCCAGGCTAGTCCAGCTATTCACTATGCATCGTCTTGCCGTATGGTCATTGCTTTCCATGGCAAACCAGCTCATGGTGCACGGCCACATTTAGGAATTAATGCTTTGGATGCTGCCGTTCAAGCGGTTAATGCAGTCAACGCAATTCATTTGAAGCCAACTGATAATTATAGTGTTAAGGCGACACGATTCCTTTGTGATTCTGGTGTAACCAATGCGATTCCAGCAGAAGCCGTTGTTACATGGGATTTGCGTGCTCAATATAATAAAACGATGGATGAGCTTTGCGCCAAATTTTTACCTGCTATTGAGGGGGCCCCTGCTTCTATTGGTGCTACTATTGAAATTCGCGACTCGTTCCGTATTCCTGCGGCAGAGTTACATGATGAAGCTACGGCTTTATTGGCCGAGTCTATTTCTGCTGTTCTTGGTGAAAGTAACTGTGTTGAACCTATTTATACGCCAGGTGGTGAAGATTTCTTCTTTTACACCGTTGAAAAGCCAAGCTTAAAAGCAGGATTCTTTGGGCTTGGTTGCAACTTGCGACCAGGTTTACACCATCCTGATATGAGCTTTGATACAAGTGCTTTAGAAAATGGCGTGTCGATCTGGCTGGACTTAGTAGAACGTTTGCTTGGTGAATAACTATAAGCGTACTAGATGTACAACCTTGAAACTATAGATAAATAGATCTAAATTTATTAGACTGTTATAGTTAGTATTTTCAGAAAATTGTATATTTACTATTCATATAGCGAGTGATTGATCAATTCTGATTAGTTACTCGCTTTATCTATGCATCTTAGTTATTTTTTTAAATTCTTCATGAATGTGTTATTGTTATGTTTACAATGAGTTAATTGCACAGTATGCCATTCAGAGGTATTACGTACAATCAAATAAATTATGTATATTGTTATTAGTTTTAATAGAATAGTGAAATGTATTAGCCCACAATGTACTAGTATGTTTCTTTGGAAATGAATATGGTTCAATCAATAGAGCGTGGTATTGAGATACTCAGGTTGTTAGAGGCGGGCCCGCTTGGTGTGACTGAGTTGGCGAACGGGACGGCGTTGCCGAAGACGACGGTCCATCGGTTGCTCAAGACCTTTGAGGCGCATCATTGGGTTGAGTTCAATCGAGACAAGAAGTATCAGTTGTCTTGGGGCGTTTTGCCTATGGCAAAGTCCTTTCTTACGTCTTTGGATGTGCGTGCCATTGCGCAGCCATACATGGTGGCTATCCGCGATCAGTTGCAGCAGTCCGTGAATTTGTTTTTGGCGCAGGGCGATTATCGCATCTGTATCGAGCGCGTTGCGGCGGACAAGCCCTTGCGTAACGACATCAAGATCGGCACGGTGTATCCTATTTTTAAAGGGGCGGCGGGCAAGATTTTTGGGGCCTATCTAGGGGGCTTCAAGGATGCTGATATGAGTGCTAGTGAAAGCGCCCAAATTCGTCATGATGGGTATGTAGTAACACGCGGCAATCGCGTGCCTGATGCGGCATCGATGGCAGTGCCTATCTTCTCCTTTGGCAATAAGCTAGAGGCGGTGTTGACCATCTCTGGTCCAATAGGGGACTATACGGAAGAGCATGTCAACGAGTATTTATCTGTCATGATGGCAGTAGGTCAAACCATTTCTAAACAAATGGGGGCGACCTTATAATTTTATTTTTACCCATTATATGGAATAGCGTTTCATTATATGGAACGATTTATGTATTTAAGATAACTTTGTATATACCAGTTATACATGTTAGATGTGTTATGTAATTAAATAGAAGTCCTTTAGACTTATATCTGTAGTTATAGTTAGGTTTTATAGTGTGTATGTTGGAGGTAGAAATGAGTCAGCTTTTACAAGAGATTGAATCATTAAGACAGCCCATGAAGGAGTTGAACGATTTCATTTTTCGATCATCCTGAGCTGGGGAACGAAGAGTTCCAAGCCCATGAGTTGTTGACGAATTTATTGGAGAAGGAAGGTTTTACCGTAGATCGTGAGGTAAGTGGCCTTAAGACTGCCTTTAGAGCGGTGTACCACGTAAACGGTGGCGGTCCAAAGATCGGTTTGCTTTGCGAGTATGATGCTCTCGAGGGCTTAGGCCATGCGTGTGGTCATAATTTACAAGGTCCATCCATCTGTACGGCGGCCATAGCTTTGAAACGTACGTTAAAGGCGCCTTGTACGTTAGTTGTATATGGTACGCCTGCAGAGGAAACGGCGAGCGGCAAGCTAGTTATGGCTCGGGAAGGCATATTTGATGATTTGGATCTTGCTTTCATGATGCACGGTAGCGATACGACGACGGTAGATGGCAAGTCCTTGGCGCTCAATCTCGTGAATATCAAGTTCCACGGCAAGTCTGCTCACGCGGCGATTGCGCCAGAAAAGGGTATTAGCGCTCTTGATGCGGTATTGTTGTTCTTTAACGGCATGGAGTACTTGCGCGAGCATGTGCCGACAGAGGTTCGCATGCACGGAATTATCACTGATGGCGGCAAGGCGTCGAACATCGTTCCAGATTATGCGTGCACGCAATGGTATATTCGTTCTTCCAGTCGCATTTGTCTCGACGAGGTTGTGGCTCGTGTGAAAGACGTGGCTCAAGGGGCGTCGTTACAGGTGGGCGCTACCATGGAATGGGAAGAGGTTAAGGTGTACGACAACAAAGTCAATGTACAAACCTTGAACGATATACTTTTAAAAAAATGCAGAAAAAGTAGGGGCCCCAGAGATTTCTGAGCCTCGCAAGGTGACGGGATCCACCGATTTCTCTAGCGTGACGTTCCGCGTGCCAGGTGCTTGTTTGCGCGTGAAATTCGTAGGCAAGGGCGTAACGAGTCATTCTCAGGAATGGTTAGACAATGGTAAAAGCCAGCTCGCTGAGGACGCTATCATGTATGGCGCGAAGGGCATTGCTTTTATCTGTTGAGGAAATCCTTGAAACACCAGGCTTGTTAGAAAAAAATCAAAGAGGATTTCAAACAAGCGAAGGAAAAACTTCTAAGTATTGTGTTGTAAATGGAGGGAACATGTATGAATTTGTTAGTTTGTTTATTGGTCATCGCCATAACGGGGACGCTTGTTATTAAGAAATTTAAAGCGCAAACCGTATTGTTGTTAGGCGGTCTTATTATGATGTTCGCAGCGTACTTGTTAGGCTACACAACATCTTTCGTAGAAGCGAAGAAGTCCACAGGTGTTCTTTTCTTCGATGCATTTGAATTCATTAACATTACCACTGCCAAAGATGCGGCAAATCTTGGCCTCATGATCATGACTTGTACTGGTTTTGCCAAGTACATGGACCATATCGGTGCCAGCTCTCGCCTCGTTGTAACAGCTATTAAACCACTTGGTAAAATGAAATCTGCGTACCTAGTAATGGCGCTTACATTTATCCTCAATATGTTCATGTCCCTAGTAATTCCAAGTGCATCTGGCCTTGCGATGCTCATGATGGTGACAATCTTCCCAATCCTTGTGCGCTTAGGCGTTAGCCCTGTCGGTGCTGCGGCGGCTGTTGCGACAGGTCACTTGCTCGACATCGGTCCTGCCTCTGCAACGACATTACTCGTATCCAAAACAGTAAACATGCCAGTTCATGAATACTTTGTAGGGTATCAGTTGAAAGTCTATATTATCTGCGGCTTGATGGCAGCTATTGCTCACTTTATCTGGCAAAAATACATGGATAAAAAATCCGGTCACATCCCTGCAGAATATGTGGAAGAGCATAAAACGGATGATCTTGAAGTCGGTCCATTGGCATATATCTTCTTGCCATTATTGCCATTGATCTTCATCCTTGGCTTCAGCGAATACGGTATTAAAGGCGTTAAAATGAACGTAAACCTTGCGATGTTCCTCAGCTTGTTCATCGCTATGGGTTGTGAGCTCATTCGTCATCGCGACTTCCGTAAAATGGCAGCTAGCATCCAAACCTTCTTCAAAGGCATGGGAGACCAATTTGCAAACACTGTAACATTGATTGTTGCTGGTGAAACATTCGCATTTGGTTTGACTTCTTTAGGCATCGTAAAAGAATTCGTTGCCGCTATTCAAGGCCTTGCTATTTCTGCTGATGTAGTAGGTGTTATTGTATCTACAATTATCACTGGTTTAAGTATTGTAATGGGCTCTGGCGTTGCGTCTATGTTCGCCTTTGCGCCATTAGTTCCAAGCTTTGCCGCTGACCTTGGTGGGAATGCTACAACAATCCTTCTTGGCATGCAAAACGCAGCCAGCGTAGGCCGTCTACTCAGCCCAATCAGTGCTGTTATGATCGCCGTAGCTGGTATCGCAAACATCTCCAGCTTTGACCTCGTAAAACGTACGAGCGTACCTGTAATCGTTACTTTTATTACAAGTACAATTGCAATCTGGATTATTCACTAATTTGGAGTTAGTAATTACTAATTTGAAGCTAGTAATTTACAATTAAATAAGAAAATAAACAATGGCTCTACCTTAATTGGTAGAGCCATTAATTTGTTGTTTAAGATGAATAAAAAAAGTGAAAGTTTATCAGAATTAATCATTGAAATAAAAAAATAAGCTAAGCTTATAATTGTAGTATACTGTGACATTTTTAGGTTACTACTGGTTTTGTATGTTTATTGTTAGTTAGCCCATACTATAAGGGGTTGTATGGCTAAGGTTTTACCATGAATTTAAGGGGAGTAATCATGAATAAGAAGTTGTTAGTATTAGCAGGTATTTTGTCTGTATTGTGTGCAAATGGTTTAACGGTCTATGCAGATTCTACTGTTTCCACGAATAGTGAGAATTTGTTAGTTAATAGGAGTACGAATGCGGATGGTTCTACGAATTATGAGATTTCGACGACGAATTATCCTACGTATCAGGGCACGTTTATAGGTACTGGTGGGGATATTAACCACGGTATTCGCATTGAATCTGATGGTATATCTATTAGTGATACGGTAGAAGCAAATGCGGGCCATCCTGATGATCGTCATGCTCATATTGGAGCTGGTCACTTTGATATGTATAATGGAACTCATGAGCTCACATGGATAGAGGATTATGGATTGGCTATCCTTGATCGAAAAGAAAATAAATATATGGCACAGATGCAGCCTAAAACTTTTACCATGAGCAATGTGCAAAGTGGTGATAAATCCGAGCTCAGCACAGATGGTACGAAGATTCTGCACTTTGATAATGACGAGAGCATTGAATACAATACGAATTATAGTTATAAAGGGGTGACCATCACGACTACTGATGGGGACCATGATAATGAGAAAACTGTGTCTCTCACTGACAAAGGCCTTGATAATGGGAACAATAAGATTGTAAATGTGTCTAAGGGCAATGTATCCAAGACGTCTACTGACGCTATTAACGGCAGTCAGTTACATGAAGTGAAAACGCAGGTGGACAATAATACGAATCGCATTTCTGCGCTCGAAAATAATACGGCTAATATTGGTGACAAGGTGCTTAATAACGCTAAGTCCTATACGGATCGTCAGGTTTCCAAGGTTGGCGCTGCCTCTGCGGCACTAGCGGGCTTACACTATCTCGACTACAATCCAAATGATAAATGGTCCTTTGCCACTAGCTTGGGCCACTATAAACACTCCACGGCTGGCGCTATCGGTGCGGCTTATCAGCCGAACGAAAACTCCATGGTTCACGCTGGTGTTACCGTTGGTGGTGAAAGCATGTTTAACATCGGTGCTTCTTTCAAAGTGGGCGAACAAGACCCAACACTCAAAACAAGCCGCTTTGAAATGGCGAAACAAATCAAAGAACTACAAGCTGATAATGCATCACTACGCGCAGACAACGAAGAACTACGAGCTGAAGTTAACGAAATTAAAGCAGCGTTGAAAAAATTACAATAAGCATAAATAGGCACGTTCTCAAGGATATAGTATAATTATACTAATGAGAGAACGTGCCTATTATTGTTTGAGAGGTGTTTATGAAACTAAAAAGTACTTTGTTGAGCTTAGCTGTGGCAGTAGCTTTCACCATGCCTATTGATGCGGCGCAATATACTGTGCCTGACGGACAGCCACCTGTGCCAGGGGCTGATGCAAGTATTCCAGATAATGCGTATCAGAACTATCGTTATGGTGAAGCTCTGAATGCTAATGCGAGTGCAATTATTTTAGCGCGCAAGCACATATATGAAATGTTAGATAAACAGGTAGAGGAGAATAAAAGAAGTATCGAAGAAGCAGAACGATGGAAGAAAGCACATGATAAATCTATGGATATATCTTCTCATGAATCTACGGTTATCTTGCTGCACGAAGGTGACCATCGGGCTAAAATGACAGTGCCTATTGGTGTTACTGGAAGTTTTTATAAGGAATCTCATAAGAAGGATGGGATAGCTTCTTTTGCCGGTGAAAACAGTGCTATTACTGGGCTTGTTAGTTCTAGTGAAAGCTTTGTAGATGATGCAGCTTATAAATCGGCTAAACTAAAGGGTGCGTTTAATTATCCTGGTATTACGAAAGGGTATTGGAGTATAACAGATAAATATTATGGTGAGAATACGCCTTTGATGTTGGCTGCTGTTACGTTTGATAAACAACCAAACCACAATTATGTGGCAGCGCTTGGCCATATAAATCACCCAATTACTACTAAGGTAGAGAGTACAATGGCTAATTTTGTAATACCATCACTACAGCCAATAGATGATGTAGATCGTACAAGTGATGCTGTTACATGGGGGAATGTAACCTATCGTTTGCCTAAGGGTATGCAGTTACAATCAGAAATGAAAGAGGGTCCACATGCAGAAGGTCGTGTATATGTAGGGCCAGACATGCGTCTGGTTGTAACAAGAGGTCCTATACAGAGAAAAAATCATCCAATGGTTGCATATCCTAAACGTGTTTTTAACGATATTCTTTATAGATCCTCTAAATTATTGTTACAAAATGTACCAATCCAATCTGCGATGGTGTTGAATAATGGTATTCCTACATATATCATGGATCAATACAAGCCTGGTAAGCTATCACGTATACTCCATTTGATACAAGATGATGAATACTCCTATGTTATGGTATTGACATATAAAGATGATAAAGCTAAATACAATCATCTAGAGTTGCGTAATATGATGGAATACTTAGACTTTAAAAATGCTAACGAGTTAAGAAGCAAGATAGAAAAGAAGTTAAAGAAATAAGAAAAAGACCGTACCTTGGGGTGCGGTCTTTGCTGTATTTATCTATATATTCCTATTATTCGTTCCTTATTGTATCGCATATTAGTTCGTTCTATAATAGAGTTAGGATAGTCAGATGAGGTTGGGCCTCTCTTCGTTTTTGAAGGGAGGGATAAGCCTATGAGTGATTATGAATTAATCATGCTCTTATTACAGGTAATAACTGTGGTTATTGCCTTTGGGGCATTAATAGCGCTTATTTGTCTCACAAAAGACAAATAGCCCTTCATTTCCACTAATCTGGAGATTAGTATAAAACGAAAAGGCCATTTCTCAAAATTTTATGTTTTCCGAGATGAGCCTGACGTAGCTACTCGTCTGGCTATCTATTTATATTATAGTAAGGTTATGATATATCGTCAAATTATGATGAATACCTGGATGGCACACGATTTGATGATGCCGTTGTAAAATAAGAGACTTCTATTGGCTTTTACCGACAGGAGTCTCTTATTTATCTATATATTCCTATTATTCGTTCCTTATTGTATCGTATATTAGTTCGTCCTATAATAAGACTAGGATAGTTAGACGAGGTTGGGCCTCTCTTCGTCATCGAAGGGAGGGATAAGCCTATGAGTGATTATGAAATAATCATGCTCTTATTACAGGTAATAACTGTCGTTATTGCCTTTGGGGCATTAATAGCGCTTATTTGTCTTGGAAAAGACAAATAGCCCTCCGTTGCCTAGTGTAACTAGATAACTGAAAGGCCATTTCTCAAGATTTCATTGTTTTCAGAGATGCGCCTGACGTTACGACTCGTCTGACTATCTATTTATATTATAGTAAGGTTATGATATATCGTCAAATAATGATGAATGCCTGTATGGCACATAGTTTGATGATGTCGTCGTAACATAAGAAAACTCCTATTGGTTTAACCGATAGGAGTTTTCTCTTTAGTGTATTCTTCTAGAATATTCTTTTACATTATTCCTTTAAGTTCTCAGGAATTGCCGGTGGAGCCGGTGGTTTACCCATGGATCTTTCAATGAACACCACAGCCACAAAGACGATGAGGCTGACGATGGAACCGAAGATGATGGACATGATGCCGTATGGGTTGCCCACGAATTCCCAGTACACGCCTGCGATAGAGCCGAGCACGATGGACCAAATGCCAGCGCCAGCTGTTGCATTTTTTTCCAAGTGAGGCCCTAGTAGGAATGGGCATGAACGGGCCAGCGGATCTCATGGTGAAAAGCAAATACGAGCATCGGAATGATGGCTTTACTTACGAGAGAGATAACGATGGCGATAATGCCGAGGAATAGTACGCATAGACGGCTATAATTTGTGAGCTGAGCGTCAGAGAGGCTTTTACCAAAATGATGTTCCACAATATCCTTGGTAAATACAGTAGCGCAGGCTCTAATAGGGTCGCCTGCGCCTGATGAAAGCGTGGTCGACACGACAGCGACCATAACGAAGCCCGCCATTACAGGAGGCATGAGGTTAAGGGCAACCGTTGCCACCGCATTGTTCGCTTCGATGTTCGGGAACTCAGCCAATGCTACGAGGCCCAATACCGCAGGAACGAAGGCAAATAGAGCCATGATAATACCACAAATGATGGAACCAAGAACAGCTGTTTTTTCGTCCTTCGCGTCGAAGTACCGTTGTACGGATTCTTGGCCGGTGGAGAAGGTCATGAAGTACATGATAATGAGACCGATGATGGTTTTCCAACCAACCTTAGTGAAGCCGAGCTGCTCAGGTGGCAATTTTGCTACAACCGTTTCCCAACCGCCTACGTTGTGCAATACGAACGGTACAGCGAGGGAGAAGCCCCCAACGAGAACGAAGAAATGGATAACGTCCGTCATCGTTACGCTCCACATGCCGCCGGACATGGTGTAGATTACGAGAACCGCGCCACAGATGAGGATGGCGAGTTCTGTTGAAAGCCCGGTGAGAACGCTAATAATAGTTGCTGTCGCTGTAATCTGTACGCCTGCTAGCGTAATCGTTGCTAGCATGGACAGAATAGACGTAATTAAATGGCTAGAGCCACCGAAGCGACGACCGATGATCTCTGGTACTGTTGTTGCCATAGCACGACGTAACAGCGGTGCGATGAAAGCAACGAGAATAACCCCAATCCCTGCAGATACTACGTACCAACCTGCAGATAAACCCCAAGAACCATACGCTTTCGCACTACCCCAACGGTACTCCCGCCACCGATCTCCGTAGCTGCTAACGTGCCTGCCGTCATAAGAACCCCAATACGACGACCTGCGAGTAGATAGTCAGTACTATCTTTTACACGAATATGACAATACACGCCGACCAATAAATTCAGTAATAAATAAGCACAAACAATAATCCATATAATAGTTAAAGATTCCATATGCCACCTCCTAAACTACAAACTAGTTAGAGATACATACTAAATTCACCCTTACTACTCGGGGCATGAAACCAAGTATAACTTTATTATCCCTTAAAACTGGGGAAATTACAAAGAGGAGTTTTTTGGAGCATTGGAGAATGTATATATAGTAGGAACAAAAAAGCCCATCAGCGACGGGCATTTTTCTATGCATTTAAAAGGCAAATAGCCCTTCGTTTTTTCGGAAATTAGATAAAACGAAAAGGCCATTTCTACATGTTTCATTTAGTTTAGAGATGAGCCTGACGCAACTACTCGTCTGACTATCTACCTATATTATAGGGATAAAGATATATATCGTCAAATGGAGATATATCTTATAAATATCAATCTTGTAAATATCTATTAGAAGTAAATCTTACATACTAAATTATAAAAATTATTAATAATAGGCACGACCTTGTTTGCATAGTATACTTATGCTAATACGGTTGTGTTTTTTTAGATTGCTTAAAAATTGGTTAGATTCAGTGGGTAAAGTTATATACGTCATTAAAACTATACTAGTGCTTTATTTCAAGCTTTTGCTTGTTATTATGTGGGGGATTTCCGTAGGTCTTTTTTTCTACAATGTCATATAATCCTGCATTAGAGCCCTATTCACTGGGGGACTTAAAATTATATATAATTCTCTTATTGGGTAATATATGCTGTATTCCCTGGCTTGTATTATGGTGTAAACGATTACCACCAGCCTTTAATAAACCCCAATTATACTATAGGGCTAAAGAGTGGATCTGTGCCAAGAAAGAAGAGGCATTTACTTATAAGGTTATTTTTCTCTGCTTAGGCATTCTGGTAAAAGCATATTTAGTAATGTATCTTGCTATTTTACTTGGTTACTGTATTGCTGTAAGCACTCCATTTTTATTTGGCATACTATATCTTATTGCTTCTCTAGTTATTTAAGAATCTGAAAGCCGAGCTACTCATCGTTCTGAGCAACTCGGATTTTATCAGTCATGATATCCTTTGGAGCACTTGTGGCACTTATTTGTCTAGAAATAGCAAAATAGCCCTTCGTTTCTTCGGAAATTAGATAAAACGAAAAGGCCATTTCTACATGTTTTATATAGTTTAGAGATGAGCCTGACGTCACTACTCGTCTGACTATCTTCTTATATTATAGTAAGGTTATGTTATATCGTCAAACAGAGATAAACCTTATACATACTAATTAGAGATAACTCCTATATAATCTAAAAATATAAATGATAAATAATAAATAATAAATAATAAATAATAGGCACGGTCTCGGTTACATAGTATACTTGTGCTATTAAGTTACTTTTTACTATGTATATGATTAGATAGAGAATAACGAATGAGTACATTTAAATACATTTTTTTAAAAATTATAGTAGTGCTTTACGTTAAGTATTTGCTCGTTTCTATATGGATAGGTTCCATAGAGGGGTTATTCATAGCTTACAGAACCATGATTTAACGCCGTACTTATATCCTTTTAGGAAGTTATGATTTAAATATGATTTTTCTATTTGGTAATATCCTTTTTATTCCGTGGCTTGTTCTATGGTGTAAACGGTTACCACTAGCCTTTAATAAACCCAAAAATATATTATAGGGCTAAAGGGTGGATACGATCTAAGAAAAGAGCAGGCACTGATTTATAAAGTTATAATTAATAGTCTGCTGGTTTTACTAGCATTGTGTCTTTTGATATATATTATTATCGCCATTGGATCGTTGCTTGCATTAACTCCTTACTTTATATATGCTATATTTCATTACATATTATATTTCCGAACTCTATTCATTTAAATATCTTACATATCTGATTTAGATGAATAGAATAAACACTTAAATATAAATTTATAAATAATAGGCACAGTCTTATTTGCATAGTATACTTATGCTAATAAGGTTGTGCTTATTTTATGTTGTAAATTTAGAGAGGTTTTTATGTTACGTAAAAGTATAGTCGCGATGGCATTAGCAGCTGCTTTTACCATGAATGTAAGCGCTGTGCAGATCGAAGTCCCCGCCGGACAACCACCTATGCCAGGTGCTGATGCGAGTATTCCTGCCAATGCGTATGAGAATTATCGGGCCGGTAGCTTGAGTAATATAGGAGTTAGCGATGTTATAAAGTTAGATTCTAAATCTGAAAAGAATAGAGAAATGTTTATAACCGACTGGGGACTAACACGAGATGAAGCTAATGAGATAGCAAGTGGTTCCAAAAAGGTGATAGATTTAATCGCTAATGAGTCTGCAGTTGTGTTGTTGCATGATGATCGTACTAACATCCGAGCATCTGTTCCTGGACTACTATTAGCAAGTAAATACTATCCAAAACTCAGTGATGGTGAACGTTTATCTATTGTAAGAGAACATTCCGTGTTTTTTGCAATCGGCACGAAACAGAATTATGATGATGCATTAGGCAAACTAAAATCGGATCGAAAAGGGGAGTTTATATATCCAGGTATCACACATGGTAAATGGGCTATTGAAACAGAGTCTTTCAGTGAAAATACGCCTGCTATGGTTGCCGTAGTTGGTTTAGATAATCAGCCAAATCAAGAATATATGATAGGGCTTAGCTATAAAAATCAGCCCGTTACCGACAAGCTCGAGCGGGTTATGAGTAATTATGTAATTCCATCGATTCGCTCTTTAGATGATATGGATCAGTATAGTGAAAGCATCAAATGGGATAATCTCATGTATCGTATTCCTAAAGGGCTTAAACCTATAGCACAGAAGTCGCTAAAGGACTCTACTGAAATTAGGGACTATCATGGAGTGGGTATACGATTTATTGTGGCCAAGAAACCTATAAAAGTAAAAAGATAAATATATGTATTCCTTTTTTAACGAACTTGTAGAAATAAAACCAGAGCGCCAGATAATAGGTGATACGCCTATTCAGGCAGCATCTGTTTGGAATAATGGCGTTCCTAGTCTTTTAGTAGATAATTATCAACCAGGGAAAAATCTATAATGCATCGATTCTTATACGATGACAAGAATGTATATATTATGAGTCTAGTTTATACTGATGGAGCTATACCATATTCTCATATTCAGCTACGCAATACGGTAGAATATTCTGACTTTGCAAATGTTGAAACATTGAGAGATAAGGTGATCCGTATTCAAAGTCAAGAAAGAAAGTAATACGAAAATGGAATACAGTTGTGTGTATTTAGTGTGTAAATGTTAAGAGGTTTTTTATGTTACGTAAAAGTATAGTCGTGATGGCATTAGTAGCTGCTTTCACTATGAATGTAAGTGCTGTACAGATCGAAGTGCCAAAGTGGCAACCACCAGTTCCAGGTGCTGATGCGAGCATTCCTGCTAATGCTTATGAAAATTATTCCCATATAAATGAAAAGGCAATACAAGAGGCGGAGATATTTAGCGCTAAAGTACAGAAAAATGTGGAGACCCCTAAGATTGCGATAGAAAAGGTTTTTAAGGAGAAAACTGGATTGGCTCAAGCTGTTAAGCTAGGGGAATTCTCAGAATCTACTGTTATCTTACTTCATGAAGGAAAGCATAATATCCGTTTATCTGTTCCAAATATTAGCTTGCGTGGAGATACGGTTGATTCTAAATCAAGTGATGGCCCTTTATTTGTAGTTCGTGGTTATACAAGCATTTTAATGGTGGGACCACCACATGCCAAAGAATTTAGCAAACATATGCATAATGAAGGCGTATATACATATCCGGGCTTAGAGAATGCATCTTGGCAAATTCTTAAAGCGAAGACACATATGATGTATACAGAGTTTACGCCTAAGAATACGAACACTACCTATGGAATTACATATCTTGGAGGCGGTGATGTGAAGGAGCCATACCAAGATAAAATAGCTGAAGTGGTAATGAGTAATTATATCATTCCGTCTATTGAGCCTTTGTCTGGGCTAGATAATTATAGCCATGTTAAGCATTGGAACAATTTCAGCTATCGTATTCCTAAAAAGGCTAAGCTTGTGAGCGCAGCTATGGAAGATAATAAATATGAAGTTCGTACTTATGAAGATGTAGGGGTTAAAATTCGTGTATTGCGCTTTCGAATAGATCCTAATATTGTTGATAAAAGCTTGGCAAAAAAACAAATTTTTTCCTTTTTGAATAAATATGGTGATCTTGAGGCTCCTACACAGTTTGCAACAGTTTGGAATAATGGTCTTCCTGGATTCCTAGTTGATCGATATAAACCTAATGGAGAGTCCTATTTGCGCCATTTTATAAAGGATTCTGAATATTATTATAGTTATCGCATTGATTATGATGAAAGCAAATCTCCGTATAAACATAAACAATTGCGCGATATGGTCGAGTATGCAGGTTTTGATAATGCTGAAAGCTTACGAAAAAGAACCTCAATGGCGTATAAGTGATAGCCATAAAAAGAAGCTTGATGCGGATCCAATCTTTAATCCGTGGTATATGAAATGGATTGAAATATTAACTCAATAAGAACTTTAGTGTTAAAGTTTTTATGGTATTAGATAGGAGAGAGCCAATGAGTAAACTCAAATACATCAAAACTATATTAGTGCTTTTGTTTAAGGCTTATCTTGTTTATCTATGGATTAACTCTGTAGAGACCTTTACTCAGCTACTCTATTATATTTATGTATTGAAAGTATCTTCGTTGGAGCAATTCGGCCTATTTCTATTCTTTCTCTTTGGTAATATATGTTGTATTCTGTGGCTTGTTTTTATGGTGTAAGCGATTACCGCCAGCTTTTAACAAACCAAAAATATATTATGAAACTAAAGACTGGATACGATCTAAGAAACAAGAAGCACCTATCTATAAAGTCCTATTTGGCAGTTTACTGCTTTTTGTTAAAACTATGTCTTGTAGTGTATATCTTAATCGCTATCTCTACTGTTTTTAAGCATTCCATTGATAAATGATTAGTCTATTTCAAAATTTAAACACATTTGAAAAACCGAGCTACTATTTGATTTGTAGCTCGGTTTTTATTTATTCATTCATATATTTGTATAATATGGTTCTTATTGTATCGTATATTAGTTCGCAGTATAATAAAAGTAGCCAACGAGGTTGGGACACCCTTTTTCATTAAAGGGGGTGAGCCTATGAGTGCCTATGAAATCATAATGATTGTCCTAGGGATATTAACAGTAGTTATATCGTTTGGAGCATTGATAGTGCAACTTTGTCGTAATAACGACAAATAGCCCTTCGTTACCAACTGGTAGCTGACAACGAAAGGCCATTTCTACATGTTTTATTGTGTTCAGGGATGAGCCTAACGGAAGCACTCGTTGGCTATCTCTATGTACTATTATAGAGTTAAAGATATATATCGTCAAATTAAGATAAACATTATAAGTACTAATAGAGATAATCCCTTTACATTCTAAAATATACACTTATAAATAATAGGTAATAGGCACAGTCTTATTTGCATAGTATACTTATGCTTATAAGGTTGTGTTTTTTATTTTGTAAATGTTTAGAAAAATGAGAGGATATATGTTACATCGATTTTTAATAACTCTAGGGCTTATGCTGGCTTTCACCATTCCAGCCCAAGCAATCACGATTGAGGAGCTCACGTCTCAGCCGCAGTTTAAGCAGGTGTCTCAGTTTGTGTCGGATATTCCTAATGTAGACGAGCGTGGCGCGTCCTATATTGATGTGAATACGGTGAAAGTAATCGGTTTTGAGCCGCCTATTTATACGATTAAGGCGACGGTATATAAAGCGTATCAATGGAATGATGAGAAGGTGATTACCGTTAAGGACATGACTTTCACCTATGACATTAGCAATTCAGCAGCTAGCAAGGCCTATCGGGTGCAACAGCAAGGGGCAATGGCGATTAATACTGATCCGAATATGAATGAAGATATGTGGTCTAACTCAGGGATTATGCGCGATGAAGAGGAAATCAGTCGCTTTGATTTTGATGGAACGCCTTGGCCTATCCATCGAGGTGCCTTCCTGCGCAGACCTGTTGTGAAAGATTCTCTAAATAAAGAGTTTTACGATATCGCTGATGCGGTGTATTATGAAGTGTATAAAGAACATTTTGATGAGGTTATTGTTAAGTAAATTCTATGTGCGGAGGTTATTATGAAAGCATTTGAAACAAAAGATTATAAGGCGTTTACCATGTTTGAGGAACGTTGGGCTCTTGTTACAGCGGGTACGCTTGATGATTTTAATACGTGTACAGTTAGTTGGGGCAGTATGGGTAACATGTGGGGCATGCTTGGCAATGATATATCTACCGTGACTGTGTACATTCATCCAGCTCGCTATACTCAAGAATTCATGGCGAAATACGATACTTTTACAGTTAGCTTATTCCCTAACAGCCAGCGTAAGGCTCTTGGCTATTTAGGCTCTCATTCTGGTCGCGATGAAGATAAGGTTGCCAATTCTGGTTTAACACCAGTGGCAGTCGGTGATGGAGTGACTTTCAAAGAAGCAGATTTAACATTTGTATGTAAAAAGTTATATGAACACCAATTCGATGAAGCTCATTTGGCAGATAAAATAAAGGAATATTATGCAGCCAACCCTACTGCCTATACTCAAATTGGTCATGATCGTTGGGAACCACATTATATGTACATCGGCGAAGTAGTTGAGGCTATAGAGGGCTAATCTTATATAAGGTTTATTTATATTATATCTATATGTGTAGGTAAACTTATGTCTAAAAAGAAATAGAGTGAGAAAAATAGCCAGTATTGCGATTGCAGTACTGGCTATTTTGTTTATACTTCTGATACTATTAGGTTGATTTTGAATAATGTTTTAATGGGCATGGCTCTCCTCTATATCTGGGAATAGAACATGCTCTTTCAGTTTAAAGCTAGGATTATTGGTAGAGTCAAAAAACTCAATCATATTCCGTAATTTTTGAACTTCCTCAGCATTTAAAAAACTCGGATAAAAGATGATATATGTAAAGCTATAGGTCCCATCATAGGAGTTAAAGATTAGGATGTGATCATCTTTATGTGGGGGATAGATATGTGTGGATAGTCCAGAAATATTATTATTCCATATAACGGCATAATTAATATAATCTGATGTTGGAGGGAATAGTAAATATCCCAGAATGTATCTAAATCAATTTTAAAATTGTAATGACCGTTTACAACAAGATCATGGGCATATGGGTTTTTAGGAATATTGCTAGTAGAAACAAAGAATGTTATATCTCCTTTTTTGTAGTGTCTACTATCTTGGTAATCGGAGTCCTTACTTTGACCTTCGTATATGGCGTCTTTTGGTATGCGATATTGTATACCGTTTAAGTTTTCTATGCGTGAATATTGATTTAATTCATTTAGGTTTTGTACAGAGGGAAGCACATAATTGGCCAATAATTTATCTGTAGGAACCTTGTTCAGAACGGGGTTGTTATTATAATAGACAAACCCTGCGTGATATAAGGGATGACGCATGTTATAGCCTTTAAATTTAAAATTGATCGTGTCGATGGTGAGCGTTGTTTTTTTACCGTTTTCGAGGTGTGGCATTTTCATGCTATCCCAAGTGCTGTAGGTAATAGTAGGGTATGAAAATACAGTACCCTTTATATCAGAAATGTGTTTTGCTGGCTTACGTTTGGCCATGTCCTGAAAGAAATTACGAACGTCTTTATCGGTTAGTTTATCATAAGCTGTTTTGGTGTTACGCCAGTCATAGTCTTTGTAATCAGTATAGTCAATTTCTAAATTGAGACTTCCGTTATCGGTAAACACTCGATAGTCCTCAATGGTTCGACTCGGATTTTTGTAACGGCCTATATTATAATCACTTTTTTTGCCCGCTACGGGGAATGAAAGGCGGATTTGGTTGTATTTGTCATGAACGGAAATAACCGTATTATGATAATGTTGACCGCGATAGATAGAGGCAGCTTTAGCATATGCCATTTCGCTTTTGCTAATACCGTTAGCCTTGTCCGTTGACTTTAGTGTTTCCACATAGTTTGCAACATCCTTTTCAATATCAGGATTCGTAGCTTGGTAATTTATGTAGGCGTCTTTTGGAATCTTCGAATCTGCACCAGGAATATTAACATCGATGGCTTCTACTGGTGATAAGATTGTGCTCATCATGAAAATACCCGCTAATAGTGGTAGTTTTGTCATGGTAGTATCTCCCGTTTATACTCTTCATATCTATTGATACTGTAGTAATCCATAGGTTATGTTATTAAGTATAATTATATAACTAAATGACTATACAAAAAAAGGCACTCCCATGTGGTCGCCTTTTTGCCGTTTTTTTAACGGAGAAAGTGAGATGGTATTTACTACCTGTATTTATAATAACATAGCATATGGGCGTAAAATGCCACATGGTATTGATACAAATTCTTAGTTCTTTATATTAGTTTTTATGTTACAGTGGACGCTACATTTTGCTAAGAGATTTATCAAAAATAAGTCATGAATTTGATGAAAAAAATAAGTATATATAAGGTAATGGTGAGGAATGGCTTATATAGTGGGTTCTCTTGTTGATAACTACTATAAATTGTATATTTTGACAAAAAAATTATGAATTTTAACCTCACAAAAAGACCAAAATCTGATATAATAATAGTATAGAAATCGATGTATAAAAAGGACTAAAAAAATTGTGTGTGAATTGATGTTTTTAGACTCACTTTTGGGCCTAAAATATCTGTAGTTCTTGTAGTTAAATCGATGCAATCGGAACGTTGTATATATCTAACGACTACGCAAATGCGTAGTTTTTATTATTTTATGTTTGGCGTAGGTAGTCCCATGAGTGTAGTGAAGCCCTTATTATGGCTATTAGAACCGTATATCGTATACAAAGCCTATTTGTGGGGCGCTCGTTTTGTAGCACAGCCTCTCACGTGGGAAGGCGAAGTTGACTGGTTTGCTTTGATGTTAACGGTCTTGCTCATCCTTGATGCGGTGGCCTTGCCCCTAGTGATTTTCTATTGCCCCGGCTTAAACCCTAGAGTGCGTGTACCAGATTGGATTCATCGTTTGGGTACGCCGATTTACATCGTCCATAACTGGCTCGACGGCAAGGTGGGTGGCGGCACATCTACACCGATTGTATGGCTCCGCAAAACCTTGCATTCTCTATTGTTATTCATCTATTATCTCGTGCCATTCTACGTAGGCGGACATCTCGTGATAGGCCTCGTGGTGGCGCTCATGTATGACGTCCTCGTATGGGCGCATGGTGGTGTATAATGAAAAAGATTACTTGTGAATGGCCGACGACGCCTTTATATCAGGAGTACCACGATCATGAGTGGGGCCGACCAATTCATGATGATAGGCTTCAATTTGAACATCTTTGTCTTGAAAGTCTCCAATGTGGCCTTAGCTGGCTTACTATTTTAAATAAACGCGATATTATTCGAGGCTGCTTTGATCACTTTGATATTGAAGCAGTCTCTTCATATGGTGAAAGCGATATCGACCGGATTATGCAAACCGAGGGTATGCTCAAGTCGCGTCCTAAAATCGAAGCAATTATAAACAATGCTTCTGCTTTTAAGCGTATTCAATCTGAATTTGGTTCGTTTTGTGCTTATATATGGGCTTTCACAGATAATAAGACCATTATCTATGACAAGCATCCTGAAGGGCATTTTCCTGCTAAAAATGGGCTATCTACGCGGATTAGCAAAGACCTAAAGAAACGGGGCTTCAAGTTTGTTGGACCTGTTACCATCTATTCACATCTCCAAGCGAGCGGCCTTATCAACGATCATGGTAAAGACTGTCCTTGCTTTGATGAAATAAATCAAAGTGCAGATACAATACGACTACCTGTAGATGATGAAGGGTGATTGGAAACTCTCATAATCTTCTCTCTCAAACGCTATAAACCTGTATAAAGCCTCTATCCTTAAGTGGATAGAGGCTTTTTGTGTTTATTAAGTTGTATACCATACTGTTAATTTAGTTGTATACCATATAAATTGATTTATTTCGATGTAGTTGCTATACTAAACATGATTTAATGCAGTTACTTTCACAATAAAAGAAGGGAAATATATGATTGGTTTGGGAACGGCCATTAACGTTGGTCTCATTATAGCCGGTAGTCTTTGCGGCCTCGCATTTGGTCGGTTTATGAAAGAAAAATTAAAACAGACGCTCATGATGGTGAGCAGCATCATCGTGCTACTCCTCGGCATGAGTGGCGCCATGCAGTATATGCTCGTTATTGTGAACGGCACGTCGCAAAACGACGGGCCCACTGTTGATGATTATTAGCATGGTTGTAGGCGCTATTATTGGTGAGATTATTGATTTGAACCGTTGGATAACTGTGTTTGGTGACTGGGTGAAAGCTCGCACAGGTAATGCCGGTGATCCGAAGTTTACTCATGCTTTCATTACCGCATCTCTTACCTTTACCGTAGGTGCTATGGGCGTACTAGGTTCCATTCAAGACGGTCTTACTGGTAATTACCAGACGCTATTACTGAAAGGCATCCTCGACGGTATCATCGTTATGGTTATGGTATCCTCTATGGGCAAGGGGGCGCTGTTCTCCTTTATTCCTGTAGGCATTACCCAATGGATTATCACTGCTATGGCACACATCGCAGCACCGTTGATGACACCTAGCGCTATCGACAACCTGTCCTACGTGGGATCCATCCTAATTTTCTGCGTCGGTATCGACCTAATCTGGCCTGGTAAAGTGCGTATCGCTAACCTCTTACCAGCTATCTTTGTGGCTATGGGCTTAACATTCTTGCTATAAATAGTGTTACTAAGAGTACTACAAACAGTATTACCAGCAGCATTATAAATAGAACTAGCAATTGGAAGATTAAAAATATATTGATGTTATAAGAGTTCAATATTCTTTAGATTATAAGAAACCCTATATTCTCTAAACCTTTGATGTGTACGTTGTACATGAGATGATGGAGGATATAGGTCTTTTTATTTGTCGTAATATATTTTACAATTCATCTAATAAAAATAACTTATGATATTCCTAAATATAATTAGGTTTATGTTGTTAGATCCTTACGCTCCGAAATAGGTGACTAATAGAGTCACTGCTAAAGTAGGATTTGACTGGTATGACCTAGAAATCTTTTTACCGAAATCGCAAGCAGAATCATTTTAATTTTCAATATGACTGTTGTTCAGGTATATATTGTTGATACATACCTGTTTAACAGGTATAATCAAAGGAGAGATTCTATGATTTCATGATTCCACCTGGTAATCGGTTTGAGTTTTTTTACAAGGTGATCGACTTGGACAGTGTAGTATTCGTATTAATAAGCAATATAGAATATGTTTTTTTGTATAGATGAAGATTTTAATTTATATGATGTAGAAATTGTAGATTATCATTAAGGAGATAAATGTATGAAGGAATTAATTCCTGTACCTAAAATGAGTGAGGTTCTACGTGAAGAATTTATGCAACCATTAGGGCTAAGTGCGTACCGTGTTGCAAAGGATATTATGGTTCCTGTATCACGAATACAAGAAATTCTTCAAGATAAACGAAAAATTACAGCAGATACAGATTTACGATTATGTAAATATTTTGGCATGTCTAAAGGTTTTTTTCTTAAGATTGCAGATGGATTTAGATTTGCTAGAAGCAGAGGATACCGAGGGATTACAAGCTGATTTAAAAAAATATTATATGTATTACAACTCAATCTACTACTGATTGATAATTTTCGATATATTTGGTACACTTAATATATAAGTAAGTTGTTATAATATTGAATATTGATATAAGGAGAACCTATGCTATTCGTTGAATACCCTAAATGCACAACATGCAAAAAAAGCAAAGAAATTCTTAGATGATCATAACGTTAAGTACACTGCTCGTGATATCAAAGCAGAAAATCCTACTGCAGAGGAAATCGCTGCTTGGTATCCACAATCTGGCAAGGATTTGAAAGCATTCTTTAATACGTCTGGTATGATCTACCGTGAACAGCAATTAAAGGATAAATTGCCAAACCTTAGCGAAGAAGAAAAAAAGTAGCTTTATTGGCATCTAATGGCATGTTAGTAAAACGTCCTATCTTGGTTCTAAAAGACAAAGTTCTGGTTGGCTTTAAAGAAGCAGAATGGATTGAGGCGTTGAAGCTCTAATTTCATATCAGTAACCGAAAGAACAGGTCCCTAAAAGCCTCCAAAGCGAGCTAAGTCGTTTTTAGGGACCTGTTCTTTCTATGTCTAATAAAGAAATTAGAGCTATCAACTAATACCTCTTAGTATTAAGTCATTTTTAGAGATAGGGGCTTTTTCTTTTTATATGAAATTAGTATCTTCAACTAAGATCTATTAAAAAGGACTCCAAAGCGAGTTAAGTCGTTTTAAGGGACCTATTCTTTCTACGTCTAATGAAGAAATTAAAGTCTTCAATAAAGTGTTCATACTTATCAATATTTTTTTAATTTGTATATATTACGTATCTTATGTATAATATTCATATTATAGTTATACCCCTATGGGTACTTAAGAGAGTAATAGAAAAAGGTATTTTTAAATTACTTTATTATGTATTGTTTTATTTTTTTGTATTTATTTCCGGAGTTAGTTTGGCCGGTTCTAGTAGCTAGAGAGGTCTTTATGAAGCTTTTTACAATCATTAGCAGCGCATGTGTCGTTGCGTACGCAAGGTGCCATTTTGGCGCTAGGTATTTTGTTTATACTATTAGATTTAATTACAGAGCCTTTGTATCCAGTTATTGATTTGGCTTGGATCACTGTTATCGTTTGTGGGTTGCCATTGTTGATTAATAGTGTGCAGAGCATTTTGGACAATTTAGAGATTCACGCTAATTTTCTCACTGTTGTAGCTATGGTTGCGCTCATCGCCATTGGTGATTATCATACGGCGACTTATGTGGGTATCATGGTGCACGCTGGTTTCTTCTTGGAGCAGCTCATTACAGGTGAGGCGCATTACACCTTGGATGATGATATGTTGCCGACTATGCCAACACAGCTTGTAGCATTACGTCAAGGCATCAACAACTACTCATCCGTTATCGTAGTGGTCGTTATGTTGCTGTCCATGGGATCCTTTGCATTAACTGGTGATTTCATGCATACGGCGACCTTGTTATTAGTGCTTTGCCCCTGCTCTTTGGAACTCATTCTCGTGGCGCTCATGATGGGCTCCCTTGTGGATGATAATTCCCCGACGGCAGAGCTTTCAAAAGAGGCAAAACAGTGTCATTTGGGCCTGCTCATCGTGGCTGTTTTATTCCACGTAGGCATCATCGGTGCTGGTGTGTTCGGCTCTCTTAATCCTGTAACGGCGGTTGCCTTACATGGTTTGGCGCGACTTGGTCTCGTGTATAATTTGAAAGTATTAAACGGCTCTTTGTGTGTAGCGTAAATTACAATGAGTCATATACATTAATGTAAGTCATATAAATTGATGTGTATTACAAAAATTAAACTCCCCTAGTAATTAGTTTACTAGGGGAGTTTTGTATTCGTACAACGTTTTGTTGTAGATTCGTTATGTTATTGATGTTATATTAATTCATTTTGCTGTTACGAATTACTGCTTTTTATATTTAAAGAATTACTTGTTTTGCATTCAATTAATTCTCTTATAGGCATAGTTGTAGGGTAAACTATATCATCAATCTACATATGTCACTTTATAGCCTTTTTGGCTCGATTTCGCGACGGTTAAGGCCATTTGGTAAGTCTGGATAACCGATAGCAAGGCTAGCATAGACTTTTTTTCATCTTCGCCGAGGCCGAGTTCACGCATTTTAGCTTGAATGCGTTCGTTATCTTGAAGATGGCGAATTTGGTTCACCCAGCAGCTACCAAGGTCGAGTTCGTTGCAAGCGAGCATCATGTTTTTGCATCGCACATGACACGTCGGCAAAGTTATTGGCATAACTTGGTTTGCTAGCCAATACGATGAGTACAGGCGCTCCATAGTTAAATACAAATTTGCCTTCAGCGGACATTTTTTTATGATATTCACCATATATGGTAACGTGTTTTCTGTAATCGGCATTTTGCCGTATTCTTCCTGAACGAGTGTTACTAGCTCGCTTAGCACATCTTGGTTCGTGATAACCATGAAATGTGTTAATTGCGTATTGCCACCAGATGGAGCGCGGCGACCAGCGTCGAGCACTTGATCAATGAGCTCTCGAGATAATTGATCAGCTTTTAAATTTACGCGTACTATGACGAGTTTTAATACATTCTAAGGTGTTCATGAGGGCCTCCTATGACAAATGAGATTTGATATAGAGTTTCTTTTATTATACTACAAGGATAAATTTAGGAGGGGCACATTTTAACTAAGGCATCTAAGTACACAAGGAAAATACTAGGAGGTGAACCATTTTAATACGGTATGTAATGACACTAAGTACATTGACAAAATTAGATATATGTTTTATAATATTAATTGTATAAAATTATATTTACAACATTTTAGTTAAATGTATAGTAATATCGGTATAGAATTAGATTATTATATCTATCTTAATGTCTTTTAAAAGCATGGGTAAGGGGATGAGGTCAAAAATTCTGATATCAAAAAAATTTATTAATAAGTTCACAGTTTTATGATAAGATTTTTGCTCATGAATTCTATAGAAAATGGCTATTATTAATTAATAAGAAAAAAATATTAATTAATTGACAAATTTAAAAAAATATCTGTATAAAGTAGGGATTTAACGTTGACTGCTTACCGGAAAAATTGTGTACAATTAATTGTAGATTATTGTGTGCATATGGAGGTAGAATATGGCGGAAATTGGCGTACTCGAAGGTTACAAACATAAAGAAGACGTACCTGATGCAGAGTACATGAAATTAGAAAACCAATTGAGCTTCCCACTTTATGTAGTGGCGAAGGAAATTGTTAATGCATATCGCAGTCACTTAGATCCGTTAAATTTGACATATACTCAATACATCGTAATGATGGCATTGTGGCAATATGGTGATTTGTCCGTTAAAGAATTAGGCCAAGTATTGCGCCTTGATTCTGGTACATTAACACCACTTTTAAAGAAATTAGAAGCTAAAGCATTCTTGAAGCGTAAGCGCAGTCGTCAAGATGAACGCGTAGTAATGGTAACTCTTACTGAGACAGGTAAAGCATTGCGTGACGAAGCAGTTCATGTACCACGTCGTTTGTCTGAAGCTGCAGGCCCAATCTTTGATGTTGAAGAAACGCGTCAAATGCGTGCATTGCTTAACAAATTATTAAAAGCAATTGATAACGCCAATAGTAATGCGGCACAGACTGTTAAAGGCTAATTTTATTGAACCTCATATGCATTCATTCCGTAACCGAAGATATCCTATATTTTATTAAAAATGTGATATACTATACATATAGCGTATTGTATAGAGGTCATGTGAGAGATGACCTAATTGTGATTGGCCTTCGTGGCATAAAGGAGCGCATTATGAATAAAAATTTATTAGGTGCAATTGTATTAGCAGGTACATTATTAGTGGGTGGCGTTGCAAACGCACAGAAACTGGAATGGTTTGGCTAACTACCCAGAGGTTCCAAACAGTGCAAATGGTACAGAAACGTATTTCTTCGATAAAGCATCTGAGTTCAAAGGTATCGACAGCAGCCGCAACTATGTATTCGGTATTAATGTAATTAACATGCATAATAACCAATATGGTGAAGCTACATTGTTCAAATACATTGTTCATCCAAGCTTGCATACTGTATATCGTTTCTCCCCAGATGGTCAAGTATATCAAATCCAACCTGGTAGCAACGAATTCAATATGTTCATGGCTGCTTGGAAAGAAGTATACGGCACTGACTTCTCTTTCCCAGCGTTATAATTTAGTGGCGCTTGCCGTAATAATTACATAACTATTGCTGGTGAAAGCTCCTTTTGGGCTTTCACCAGTGTTGTTTATGGAGGTTTTTCTATGTCTAAATCTGAATTTGCTCAAGCCTATACGGAGCGCATGTTCCCAGATATTGCAGCTCCAGCAGGTTATATTGATCCTGAGTTTGAAGTTTTGTTTGATAATTTCGCATTCGATGAAGTCATCACTGAAGAAGGCCGCAATGTGCCTGCAAAGGATCGCTTCTTGGCTATTCTTGCTACCTTAGTTGGTGCCTCTGCTGTTGATGAATACGCATTGATGCTACCAGCAAAGACTCAACTTTGGGTTGATTCCTGACGAAGTGGTGGAGCTCATTTATCAGGCGGTACCATATCTTGGTATTGGTCGTGTGCGCCCATTCTTTAAGGTGACAAACAAGATTTTTGACTATCGTGGAGAAACCATTGCTGATCCATCTCGAAGCACGATCACTCGTGAGTCTCGTCTTGAAAAAGGCGTAGAAAAACAAGTGGAAATCTTTGGTGAAGCTCTGCGCAATTCCTATCAAGAAGGTCCTGAGGATACTCGTCACATCAAGAAGTGGCTAGCCAATATGTTTGGTGATTACTATACTCGCAAAGGCCTTAGCGTAGCTCATCGCGAAATGATTACCTTCTGCTTCTTGGCCGCTCAAGGTGGCTGTGAACCTCAGCTAAAGGCTCACGTAGAAGGCAACTTGAACGTAGGAAACAGCAAACAATATTTGATTAATATCGCCTCCCAATGCGTACCGTACATCGGCTATCCGCGAACCTTGAATGCCCTTCGTTGCATTCAAGAAGGCTACACCTCATGGGAAGCAAAACAATAAAGGAGTTTTATGTTATTTTCTGGTATTAGTTTAACCATGGTTTTAGCGTCTATTCCAGCGCTTATCATTGCAGCTGCAGGGCATGAGTTTGCTCATGCCAAGGTAGCAGATATGCTCGGCGACCCTACGCCGCGCTCCATGGGGCGCTTGACATTGAATCCCGTGGCACACCTTGATTTAGTCGGCTCTATAGCCTTCCTTATCGGTGGGTTTGGATGGGCTAAGCCTGTAATGGTTAATACGTCTAACTTCCGCGATCCTCGTACAGACTATACCTTAGTATCTATTGCGGGACCAGCGTCTAATGTGTTGATGGCCTTTTTAGGCTACTTAGCACTTCGTTTTCTTGGCAACTACGACTTGTTGACAAATGAAGCCTTAGAGTTAGTACTGACACTGATTGTTGTATATAATATTAACTTTGCCATTCTCAACATGATGCCTATACCACCACTTGATGGTAGTCGCATTATTACAAGCTTGTTGCCTAGGGACTTGCAATTTACATTGGAGCGATTAAGCTTTGTCAGCTTGATTGTACTTATCCTATTGCTTAATACACCAATTGCAGATAAGATCTTTATTCCATTACAACAAACTATTTTGCAATTCTTTGAACGCATTGTGAGCTTTATTTTATAGGGCTTTAGCTTAAGGGTGATATGGTAAAAGCTATATGCTAACACTATGTAGCAAATACTATAAAGTAAACGCTTTTTAGTAAGTTGTATTTTTTTCAAGTTTTTATGTTAGATTTTTTTCACTATATTAAAAAAAGTATCGATATAATTCGATAAGTATGGTATACTAAGTATAGAAATCGTAAATTTTCGATATATTAATATTACAGTGTATTTTTAGATACTATCGATAGAGTACATTGATCTATTACATCGATATGTAAATCAATACACTACATCGACACGTTAATCGATATATTAAATCGATACGTAAATCGATATATTAAATCGATACGTAAATCGATATATTAAATTGATACAGTATATAGATATTCAAGTGAATAGAAGAGGAACTACATATGGATTTTGAAGACAATCAAGTACCAGAGGCAATTCTGGACAAGCTTACAAAGGTGTGTACATGCCGTAGCATTACGCGCAAAACGATTAAAGAAGCCATTTTAGATGGTGCTCATACATTTCAGAAGTAAAAGAAGCAACTCGTGCTGGTACGGGCGCTTGCGGTGGTAAAGGCTGTGGCCCTCGCATCGTAAAGCTGTTAGCTGAAATGAAAGAGCAAGGCAAAATTTAAGTTAATTATTTTACTTAAATATTTAACTTAAACATCTAGCTTAACATCTAATTTAAACATTTAGCTTAAGAATCAATCTTATATAAAGACTATTACTTCGAACCAATACGGTATATTCGTAGGTTTTGGGTAATAGTCTTTTTCATTATAAGCTATTATTTTTGCAGTATTAACTAGAATTTGTACTGATGGATGTGATAGCATATCGTACTATTTATAGTATTTAGTATTATGGGGAAACTAAATATCTTGATTTGTTGGGGCTGATTTTTTTGATATACTATACATAATACTTTTTTTAGAGATTTTGGAGGTATATATGTTTCGACGTTTTGTAGCGACCCACGATGATTGGCGCCTTAGCGCTCACCACGGGTTGCGGTTTACATAATCCCTTTACTTCAAAGGCTGAGCCTGTGACCTATGACTCCGTAGCGCAGAGCGAGCTTTCACCAGAGCAAAAGGTAGATAAATTAGTGGCTAATATGTCCGATGCGGACAAGGTTGGTCAACTGATGATGATTGGCATTCACGGCAAGTCCTTGAACGATGATGCTAAATTCATGCTCAACGAGTATCGTGTGGGCGGTATTATCTTGTTTGACCGTAACATGGAGTCTAAGGATCAAGTTAAAACGCTCATTACAGACATTAACAAGGCCGGTAAAAGCGCGGGCCTAACACCATTGTTCATCGGTATCGACCAAGAGGGCGGTGCCGTAGCGCGCATGGATGATAAGCTCATCAAGGTTCCGCCTGCGGAAGAGGTAGGTAAGGAGCCTGTAAAGCAAGCTGCATCTTTGGCAAAAGAGGTAGGCACTGAGTTAAAAGAGTTAGGTTTTAACATTAACTTTGCTCCTGTAGCAGACTTAGGTTTAACCTATGGACGTTCTTTTAGTACGAACCCTGATGAGGTTGTACGCTATGCCGGTGCTGTCGGTAAAGCTTACGACGAAGCGGGCCTGTGGTATTCCTATAAACACTTCCCAGGCATCGGTAAGACTGACGTAGACTTGCACGCCGATACAAGTGTCGTTCCTGTATCTAAAGAAATGCTGCTTTCAGAGGATACAAAGGTGTTCGTAGACCTCATTAAACAGTCCAAACCGAATACATATACAATCATGGTGTCTCACGCGATGTACCCACAAATCGATCCGGACCATCCATCTAGCTTGTCTAAGGCGATCATTACGGACTGGTTGCGCAAGGATATGGGCTATAACGGCGTAGTTGTAACGGACGATATGGACATGGGCGCCCTCGCGAAGCATTATACCTTCGGTGATATGGCGGTGCAATCCATCCTCGCCGGCAGTGATATCTTGCTCGTATGCCACGAATACGAACACATGCAAGAGGCTTACAATGGCCTTATGAAAGCCGTGAAAGACGGTCGTATCTCTAAAGAACGACTCGACGAGTCGGTGAAACGAATCTTGCTTATGAAAATGAGCAGAGGTCTATAAGAGAGAGCTGCATGTATAGTCTACACTGAGGTAGGGTTACACTTTACAATGAGGTAAGTTTACACTCTATACTGTGCTAAGTGGACTCTCTAAGGCGGGATAGATTTATACTCTACATTCTGTATAAAAAAATATAGTGTATACATACCGAACTATCAAGGATTTTAATAAACCGATAGAGAATTAATAAGTAAAGTGATTCTCTATCGGTTTATTTTTTTGTATAGTTTGTTTTGTTAGGAGTGAAGTATATGGCTCGCAGAATTATGTTGAACGGCACGTCCTATTTTGGACAAGGGGCGATTCAGGAGATTGTGAACGAAATTAAGAATCGTCATTTCAAAAAAGCCCTCGTTACATCTACGCCAGATTTATTTGAATTTAAAGTGGCTACTAAGGTAACAGATTTACTTGATGCGGCAGGCATCGATTATGAGATCTATGATGGCATTAAACCAAATCCTACTATCGAAAACGTAACGGCTGGCGTTGATGCTTGTAAAGCTGCTGGTGCCGATGTTATCGTTGCTGTTGGTGGCGGTAGCCCAATTGATACAAGTAAGGCGATTGCTACTATTATTACGAACCCTGAGTTTGGCGATGTGCGCAGCCTTGAAGGTTTAGCGCCTACTAAGAACCCTTGCTTGCCAATTATCGCCGTTACTACAACATCTGGTACGGCTGCAGAGGTTACTATCAACTATGTTATTACAGATGTTGAAAAGAACCGCAAATTCGTTTGTGTTGACCCGCATGACATCCCAATCGTAGCCATCGTAGATCCTGATATGTCCGCATCTATGCCAACAGGCCTTTGTGCGACTACAGGTATGGATGCTCTAGTGCATGCTGTAGAAGGTTATATCACAAAAGGTGCGTGGGAACTGACTGATATGCTTCATTTGAAAGCTATTGAAATCATCGGTCACTCCTTGCGCAGTGCTGTGGCTGGCGATTACGCTGGTCGTGAAGCTATGTCCTTAGGTCAATACATTGCAGGCATGGGCTTCTCTAACGTTGGCCTAGGCATCGTTCACTCTATGGCACATCCATTGAGTGCTGTGTACGATATCCCTCATGGCAAGGCTTGTGCCATGCTTTTAACAGCAGTGTTGAAATTCAATGCTCCTGCAACAGGCGAAAAATATCGTGAAATCGCTCGCGTTATGGGCGTTCCTAATGTTGACGCTATGGATGAAGCAACCTATCGTCAAGCGGCTATCGACGTAATTCAAAAATTAGCTGATGACGTAGGTATTCCTAAATCTCTTAGCGAAGCAGGCGTAAAACGGGAAGACATTCCATTCCTCGCTGAATCTGCTTTCAACGATGCATGTACACCTGGCAACCCACGTGATGTATCCTTAGAAGATATCATTGGCATCTATGAATCTATATACTAACAACCAAATACGATTCATTTATGTGGATGATTCTGTACTTTTTGTACTGCATATGAAATTGTAATGTATATGATTCATATGCCTCAGTAGTCTAAATGATGTTATGCTCAACATGTTTGTAAAAGCACAGGGAGAGTAGCATCTTTAGAGTCTTTACACAGCTCGCATGCCTCCGCTTATGTAAAGACGACATCTATAAACACTTGCTAAACAAGACTAGACATCTCTTTTGCTGTAGAGATGTCTAGTTTTGTTTTGTGGTGTATATCGTTTTCCGTTGAATCATTTCTTGAAAATCATAATGTACATAAGTATACTAAGGATATGAATAGATACATGGTCGTTATATATGCTGAGGAGGGAATCTTATGAAATTATGGAAATTTAATAAGCGTAGTTCTACCTTAGCAGATATGTCCATGAATCGTATACTCTTAACGGAGCTCATCGCAAAGGGCGCTGTCGTTGGCGTCGTGGCAGGTTTTTGCGGAGCTACGTATCGCTATTTGATCCTTGAATCTGAACATATTCGTTGGCATTTGATGGACGGTATTACCTTGGAATGGGCTATAGGTTGGCTTGTAGCTATGGTCGTCTTTGCTTTTATCGTAGATCGATTACTGACTTGGGCGCCCTTGTCCGGTGGCTCTGGTATTCCTCAAATCGAAGGGGAGATGCTAGGCCTCTTTGATATGAAGCCGTATCGGACGCTAGTATCTAAGATGATCGGTGGCGTACTGACTGGATTTGCCGGCTTTTCTGTAGGTCGCGAAGGACCAGCCGTACAGATCGGTGGTTCTGCAGGGAAAAATCGTATCGTATTGGATGAATTCTGGTTTACGGGAGCAGCGTATTTTTGACCTCTGCTGGTGCAGAGACGAGGCTTGACGGTCGCCTTTAGTGCGCCAGTCTCAGGTGCGATGTTCGTCTTTGAAGAGGTCCATAAAAGCTTTTATCCGTACCTCGTTGTGCCTACCTTTGTGGCCACATTGATTTCCAACTATATTACGGTCAGCATTTTCGGCCTTGACCCTGCACTGGGGTTTACCGTAACCTCTGGGGTTCCTCTTGAATACTTCCCTATACTCCTCTTAGTAGGTGTTATTATGGGGCTTTGTGGGGTGTTCTTCTGTCGCATGATTTTTTTGGATTTAAGAAATTCTTTGAGTGGCTAAAATGTTCGAGATTTTTGAAGTTAGCCCTTACCTTTGTAACTGTTGCTGTTATTGGTTATGACTCGCAACTTCTTTTGGGTGGCGGCAATGATCTCGTAGGTCAGCTCGTCTTTCAATCTCATGGTGTGTTGCTCTTGGCGGGCATCGTGGTAGGCAAGATTTTGCTCACTACCTTCTGTTATGGCAGTGGTGCTCAAGGGGGCATCTTTTTGCCCATGCTTGTTATCGGTGCGTCAGCAGGTGCCTTTTGTGAAAGCGTACTTTCAACGTTAGGCCTCATTTCTCCTGACTTTTGTACCGCAATTCGTCATCTGTGCCATGGGTGGTATGCTAGCGGCGACTATGCGGACGCCGATCTTGGCGATTTTACTCGTTCTTGAAATGACGAATAGTTTCTCCAACATTTATGCCATCGGTACCGTTACCATCGTGGCGTACCTTGTGGCCGATCTTTTAAAAGAACCGCCAATTTACGATTCCTTATTGCAAGCCATGAGCGGGCAAAGCAATTTAGAATCTGTACAAACCTTCTTCCAAACGAAGGTGCCTGTAGTGGCAAACTATACAGATGTACAATTACAAGACTTGGCTTTGCCAGATGGTACGTTGATTGTAAGTATTCGCCGAAACGGTACTTACATTGTGCCTCTTGGTGATGTGAAACTTGAACCTGGTGATGAACTACAAGTTTCTTGTGAACGAGGTCGATTGAAAGATGCAAAAGCATTCTTCCAGTCTAATTAAAGGGAGGCCTTACCATGTTAGATAACATAGTATTATTCTATATATTCTTTATCATAGTCGGCTTTTTAGCGGCTATGCTAGGCACGATTATAGGTGCTGGTGGAGGCCTTGTATTTGTACCTCTTTTTATGTACTGGTTCCCGGAATGGTCTCCGTCTATGATTGTAGGGACGTCGCTCTTTTCTGTTATGTGTAATGCTATCTCCGGATCTATAGCGTATCTTAAACAGAAAAAGGTATATATTAGTGCGGCTCTCGTCTTTAGTGTGGCTACCTTCCCAGGGGCTATCTTAGGGGCTCAAATGTCGGGGTGGTTCTCTGGTAAAGGCTTTATGTTTGCCTTTGGTTGCTTTATGCTCTGTGCGTCCTTCTTGATTGGGTTCAAGAACTTCCGTAAAGGAGAGCGCAAGGAAGAATCTCTTACCTTAGATCAGCTAACCTATAGCAAGCCTCTTGGTATTAGCATTAGCTTTTTTTGTAGGTTTTATTTCCAGTATCTTTGGCATTGGCGGCGGGTTGATTCACGTACCGGCCTTGATTTATTTAATGGGCTTCCCTACGCATATGGCGACGGCCACTAGCCAATCCATCCTTGCCGTATCTACTACGGTTGGTGTTATTACACATTTAATAGAAAATCATATCGTCTTTAGCATTGCTATTCCTACTAGTATTGGCGCTATCTTTGGCGCTCAAGCGGGTGCGCGCATTGCAAAACGCCTCAAGGCAAAAGCCATCCTTGCCCTCATGAGCGTAGCCGTGTTTGCCTTGGCTGTACGGCTCATCCTTAAATCAGGGGATTCTAGGATAAGGTACATGGTATCAATTCTTTTTATAAGCATAGTTTAATACAAGCCCTCTGGTGGTAGCTCGTAAGAGTTATATCACTAGAGGGCTTTTTGAATTTCCAGGGTTTTTTAAAAGGGTATAACTAAAAGTCATAGAACTTTGTAATTGAGAACGAAAAAATTAAAATTAGTAAATCATAATGGTTTTATGCATGAGTTATGCAATCTATTTCCTATAGAATCATATACAGTATAAGTCATAGTTTATCGAGGTTTTTCGTATATATGTATAAAAATATATCAATTAATCCTTAATAAATAAGGGTTCTTGATTGGATATATGAAGAAATGAGTACATGATAATGCTATTGAGATGTACTTTCAACTAAAGAAATAAAAAGGGCCAGGCATATCGATTTTTTTATTAGAAGACATATAATTTATGCATAATTATAGTAGTGAGAATGAGAACGGCGTATACTAAAAAGTAACACATATTCCTTATGAGAGGATAGGAGGAAATACAAGTGAGTACGCTTATTAGAGATTATGAACGTTTTTGCCAAGGAGGCAAAAAGAGATTTGTAAAGGTCGCGTATATACCGATCATTTACGTCGTTATGCATATGGCGTTGATGCGTCCTGCTATAGCTATTTACCAAAGGTTGTTGTAAAAGCTGAGGACGAACGCGAAGTAAGACGCCTTATTCGTCTATGCCAACAATGCAGCACACCATTTACATTCCGTGCGGCTGGTTCTTCGTTATCTGGTCAGTGCTCCAGTGAAGACGTGCTCATCGTATGTAATGATGGCTTCAAAAAAATGGAAGTTATCGACGATGGTAAAGCCTTAAAATGTGAGTGCGGTGTTATTGGTTCCGATGCGAACGATTTATTGAAACCGTACAATCGTAAAATTGGTCCAGATCCTGCAACGCTTGCTACGGCATTAGTGGGCGGTATTTTGAATAATAACTCCTCTGGTATGTGCTGTGGTACAGCGCAGAACTCGTATAAAACAATTCGCTCCATCCGCGTTGTTTTATTAGACGGCTCTATTCTTGATACATCCGACCAAAAGAGCATCGATCAATTCCTCAAAGAAAAACCTCAAATGGTAGAAGACCTCTTGCAATTGCGCAAAGAAATCTTGGCTGACGAAGAATTGACGCATTTAATTCACCACAAATATAAAAATTAAAAAAATACAACAGGCTACGGCTTGAACTCCCTCGTTGATTTTGAAGATATTATCGACATCATCAATCACTTGTTTATCGGCTCTGAAGGTACATTGGGCTTCGTATCTGAAGTGGTGTACAACACGGTTGAAGACGTGCCTCATAAAGGCTGTGGCCTCATGTTCTTCAAAACATTGAACGATGCATCTCTTGCAGTTGTAGCGCTCGCTAATATGGGCCGCGAAAAGGTTATCAGCCGAGAAATGATGGACTATCAGTCCTTGCGCGCCGTTCAAAGCCTTGAAAACGTACCTGACTTCGTTCGTGAAGTGCCTGAAGGTACAAGTGCTATCTTGTTCCAAACTGAAAGCTACACGAAAGAAACGGTAGATCAAAAACTTGGCTTTCATTAAAGACCAATTGAAAGATATCCCTACAGCTATCCCTAGTCTTTACTCTCAAGACCCTAAGGAATACGATTCTTGGTGGGCTATCCGTAAGGGTATCTTGCCAATCGTTGGCGGGCAACGTAGAAAAGGCACCACTGTTATTACAGAGGACGTTTGCTTCCAAATTGAAGACTTCACTAAGGGCATCGAAATGATTACGGAATTGTTCCATAAATACGATTTCGTAGACGGTGGTGTAATCTTCGGTCATGCTCTGTCTGGTAACGTTCACTTTAACATTACTCCTGACTTTAGCGATCCTAAAGATACTAAAAACTTCGGTGATTTAGTAGAAGAAATGTCTGAGCGCGTATCTGGTTTCGGTGGTTCTTTGAAAGCTGAACACGGTACAGGCCGCATGGTAGCGCCATTCATTGAAATGGAATGGGGCAAAAAAGCGTACGAAATCAATCGTCGCATCAAAGCCATCTTTGATCCTACTCGTATCCTGAACCCTGATGTAATCATCACCGATGATCCAGATGTGTACAAGAAAAAAACCTTAAGGCACAATGCGCTATCGATGATGCTTTCACAATCTGTATGGAATGTGGTTTCTGTGAAAAACATTGTCCAAGCCGTAATTTAACATTGACGCCACGTCAACGTATAGCGTTGTTGCGCGAAACGAAACGTCTTGAAAACGAAGGTAACTTCACATTGGCATCTGAGCTCAGAAAAGGTTACGAATACTACGGTGTGGAAACTTGTGCAGCATGCTCTATGTGTAAAGATCTTTGCCCACTTAGCATCGACACTGCTCAAATCGCATTGTCCATGCGCCGCATCGATCCACCTGCACCAGAATTGGCTAAGAAGATTTACGACAACTTCTCTACAACCCTTCAAATGGCTCGTGCCGGCGTAAGCCTGGAAGGCATTGCTGGTTCTATCATTACGCAAAAAGCAATTTCCAAGATTACCGACGGTTTACATGGCGTCACAGGTATTACACCGTACTTACCTAAGACAACGCCTAAGGCTAACCATTATAGATTGAGAAATCGCATTAAACCAACTAACTTTGAAAAGGTTGTATATTTCAGTACTTGTGCGAACCGTGCCTTCAAACCGAACCAAGGTTATGACGATGATCGCAGCTTGCAACAAGTTGTAGAAAGCCTCTGCAACAAGGCTCATATCGATATTATTTATCCAAAACATATCGAAAACCTCTGCTGCGGTTTGAGCTTTGAAAACTACGACGACGTTCATGAACGGGCTGTAAAAGACTTGCACGATGCATTGATGAAAGCATCTCAAAATGGTAAATACCCAATTGTAATCGACCATAGTGCATGCTTCAACCATGCTTTCAAACATATGCCAGACTTAGAAATTAACGATATTTCTGAATTCTTGTGCAAATATGTTGTGCCGCATCTCGACATTGAAAAATGTGATGAACGCGTTATCGTACACAAACAATGTAAGATTAAATCTCTGAATAAATCTCAATACATTGAAGACTTGGCACGCCTCTGCACCGACCATGTATTCAACATTAAATCCTTTGCGTGCGATGGCTTTTGCTGGTCAAAAAGGTTTCTTCACACCAGAACTTAACAAATCTGCCACAAAAGACCTTGCCGGTGAAATTGCTGAATACGGTGCAACACTAGGCGTAAGCTCCAGTTCCACATGTGAAATTGGTCTTGGTGAAAACGGTGGCATCCCATTCGTAGGCGTTGCATTCCTATTAGACCGTTGCTCTACAGCTAAAAAATAATATTACTTGAATAAGATTCTAGTATTATCTATTAGGGGTTTATTTTTTTCTATTAAGTATGATATACTATATGTAGGTAGTAGAGTGTATGAAATTACCTACAATATAACAAAAAAAGGACGAGTGGTAGCTCGTCCTTTTTCTTGCTTTATTTTTTTGTTCTTATTGTTGAGCCAATAGCTGTAGGTAGTTACTGCTAGGGGCGACAATAAGAGGGGCAAGCAAGGTACCCCAGAGTGTATAAAACAACTCCTCCAATATAACACCTCCTTTCTGGAGGTATTTTTTTATTATATCATTATGATATGCATCTTGAAGCTTATTTAAGAATGGAATATATAATATGAGAAGAATTTTACCCATATTTGTACTGCTTATATTTATTAGCGGTTGTGGATTAAATCAGAATATAAATAATAGTAATACAGAACGCAATACTAAAAGTTCTAGTATATCCACTCAAGACAGTAGCAAAATGACTAATCTAGATAGCCACTTAACTGTCGCTAAACAGGCTTTATCTGCCGGTGATTATGCTAAAACTATCGAGGAGGCCACAGCTTCTATTAAGTATAATCCAAATAATGCAGACGCTTATTCTGTGCGTGGCTTTGCTACGGCTTTAAATGGAGATACTACTAAAGGTTTAGCAGATACTAAAAAGGCTTACGATTTAGATCCAAATAATGTAGCTAATTACTACAATATGGCCATGGTGTACAAGTTGCAAGGCCAATTAAATGAGTCTAAACAGTGGTTTGAAAAGGTATTAAAAAAGGACCCTAGTAATACTTGGTCCGTTTATGGCATTGCTACCATTTATGCAGACCAAGGGGATGATACTAAGGCCCTTGATTGGCTTGAAAAGGCGATTAAAATTGATTCATCTGTAAAAGCTGTAGCAGCAGAACAAGACCATTTCGAGCGCTTTCACAATAATGCGCGATTTAAAACATTAGTAGGCTTATAGATATGGATGTAAAACAGATGATTCGCCTTGTTATAAAGGTGATAGGGTTTATATATTGGTTTGTTTTTCTATACCTTGGTGGTCTAATGGTCGTAGACTGGGCAGGGTTTATGTCTCAACATAATATAGAAACACCTCTATTCCTTACATATTTAGTGTTTGTAGGTTGTTTTGTAACGCCGTATATCATGCTGTACTGGAAGAAGCTGAATCCTAATGCGAAAGCTCCATTTTGGGTGCGCCATCTCTCCGAATATATGGCGCGATTAGAAGATCGTCATAGTATATGGTTTGATGTATTATATGTACTAAAATTATTGCTCTATTTTGAAATAATTCTGTGGATGCTTTGTATCATATTACTCACCTTAGCAGTTATTGCGTGGACAGTAGTCCTAATTTTACTGAGCAATTGATGATGTAAATTTACATTGTTTTCTCCACCAATGCTTCTTGTAAAAGCTGAGAAAAATTAATCCCTTTAGCTAGTGCTCTATCGTTAAGCCATGCTGGAATTGTTAAGGTTTTCTTTACGGACTTACTATTTAGCTAAATCAATATCTGTTTGTACTAGCGTAGGATAGGTTGTATCCGTACAAGGTAAGTTTCGAATAGATGTAGGTGTAGGTAAGCTTTCTCCATCTTCTAAAGCTCCTAAAATATATAGCTCCATTGCTTCTTGAGCATTAGTTACGAGCTCTGTTAGTGTTGCGCCCGTACTACTTGTATATGCTAAGTCTGGAAACTCAGCCCAGAAACCATCGGCGTCATCATGGATTATGGCAGGGTATATAAATTTCATAGGTCCTCCTAATAGTAAATCTTTGTCCTTCATAGGCTCTCCTTTTATAGTAACACGTATATACGTATAACACAATCGACAGGAGTATTACTTATCTCATCTGTAGTCTAGCACCGTTTTTAGCTATATAGTGGTGACCATTGGTCACCTAGGTTCCTATTAGTCACTTGACAATATAGTTTCAAAAATGAACAGTATGAATATAAATAAATCGAATTAATAGGATAAGAAAAATGTTTGGATACATGTAAATGTAATAATCAAAAAGCTGTATCAAATGTTGAGTGCATTTGATACAGCTTTTTAGTTGATAATATAGGATATACTTTACTTTTTTAGGCTAATGCGCGTTGTAATTTGGCTTGATAATGAGAATAATACTAATGCTATCCATATACATCCGAAGGCGATCATCTGTGGTGTGCCAAAAGCTTTCACCAAAGTAGAAGATAGCCAAGAAAAAAAGCCCATAGTTGGAGATAGGTATTGTAAGAATCCTAACACGTTAAGTGGCAATAAACGAGCCCCATATGAAAAAAGGATTAGGGGTACGGATGTAGTAAGGCCTGAACAAACGAGTAGTAGACCGGTGGGGGTCATGTTTTCAATAAAAGACCATGATGTAGTATCTACTATAAGTACATACCATAGAGCTATAGGTGTAATAAGCCACGCCTCCATCGCAATACTCGAAAATGGATGGATGGTGAGACGTTTTTTGATAGCCCCATAGAGACTAAACGTTACGGCTAGTGCAATGGAAACGGTCGGCAACGAGCCTAGCTCATAGGTCATGATCGATACACCTAGTACGGCGATGGCGATGCTTAATTTTTGTGACCACAGCAAGGTTTCTTTATAGATGACGATACCTAGCAATACATTGAGTAGTGGATTGATATAGTATCCGAGGCTAGTATCCAAAACGTGTTGGTTGGTAACAGCCCAAATATAGGTAAACCAATTGACGCTGATAAGAGCGGCTGCCAGTAATAATAGGCCGAACTGTGAAAGATGCGTGCGCAAGTGTTGAATATCGATGCGCAGTTGTTGACGTCCCATAGCAAGGATGATGAAGATCATCCAAACACCAGACCAGATGATGCGGTGCGATAGCACTGAAAAGGATGAAACTTGGTTAAGTAGTGCCCAATATAGGGGGAGCAAACCCCAGATTAAGCAGCACAGTAATGTGGCACTGAGCCCTTTTTTGTTTATATCATTCATAATGCAACCTCCTCTTACTGATAGCATTATTATATCATGCTGATAGCTGATAGCTGATAGCTGATAGCTGATAGCTGATAGCTGATAGCTGATAGGGCGTAGATAGGGGTGAATTTGCGATTCAATGGTTAATCAAAATACATGTATGCGTTTTAAGTTATTTTATATATGCGTTAGTTATAACTTAAAATTTGTTACTTATGATTAACTGTTATGTTTATTGACTTTGTGCATAATCTTACACTATATTGGACTTAGAACAACGAATATAGAGAATAGGTGTCACAAGACTTAATAGAGAAATCGGTACAAGCCGATGCGGTCCCGCCACTGTAAGGACGAGCCTGCTTTCATATATGTCACTGGAGAAATCTGGGAAGGCGAAAGCGAGGCGATGAGCCCGAGCCAGGAGAACTGCCTATTTGATAATCACCGTTATGTACCTACGAGCGATAGGAAGGGGATTGGGGTATGCTGGCTTCAGTGTTTTTTTGGTGTACCTTTCAATAAGAAACCTTACGTGTCACTTTTGGGTGGCACGTTTTTTGTTGCCCTTAAAAGTGGCTGTTTAGCATATGAATCAGGCTTTATAATTATTGAATTAATGGACACAGATTTGAGCTTGATGTGATCCAAGTATAGGAAAGCTCGTATGATTCATAGATATAACATTTCGCAGGTACGGTGCGCTGTTTCTCGGTATGGTTTCGAGTTGAAAAGGAGGCACATATATGTCTGACAAAAAGACTTCGAAGGACGCAGAACGCGATCTATTAGCACCTGTATCCTTTGACGAATTTGAGAAACCTACGTATGAACAATGGCAGGCTGAAGTTGAAAAGGCGTTAAAAGGTGGCGACTTCCACAAGAAGATGTTCACTAAAACCTATGAAGGTATTACGTTGCAACCAATTTACACACCTGCACTGCATGGAGAAAAAATTCCAAAAGGTGTATACCCTGGGGCAGGCGAGTTCCTACGTGGCACTAAGGCAAGTGGTTATATTAAAGAGTCTTGGGGCGTATCCCAGTACGTAGACGATTCCTTGCCTAAAGATGCTAACCATGCAAGTTTATACGAAATTGTAAAAGGCGGCACCATCCACAATATCCGTCTTGATGAAGCGACGCGCCATGATCAAGATGTGCAAGTAGGCGCATCCGTTGGCGTTGGTGGTACATCCTTGTCCACCATGGATGACTGCAAACAATTAATCGAACGTTTCAATCTTAAAGAAAATCCTTTATACATTGAAACCGGTGCTTCTGCGGCTATCTTGCTCGGTATGCTGGCAGCCACTGTGAAAGGCTCTAAAAAACAAACGGCTGACTTGAAAGGTCTCGTTGGTGCAGATCCTGTTGGCGTTTGGGCTAAAGACGGTGCATTGCATATTTCCTTAGATACAGCCTTTGATGAAATGGCACATACTGTTGTGTGGGCTAAAGAACAAGCTCCAGAGCTTAAAACAGTACTTGTATCTGGCGATGTATACGCTAATGGCGGCGCTAACGATGTACAGGAAGTGGCTTACGCATTGGCAACAGCCGTTTGCTACGTGCGTCAATTGGCACAACGGAATATCGATATTCACACCATCGCTAAGAGTATGATGTTCACCTTCTCCATGGGTGCTAACTTCTTCATGGAAATCGCTAAATTGCGTGCATTGCGCGTACTTTGGGCGCGTATCATGGAAGCGTTCGGTGCTGAAGAAGCGGACCGTGCTGTTCATGTACACGGCAGAACATCGGCTTTCACAAAAACTGTATATGACCCATATGTAAACTTGTTGCGTAATACAACACAAGCGTTCTCTGGCGTTGTAGGCGGTTTGAACAGCCTTGAAGTATCCCCATTCGACCAACCAATTCGCAAAGCGGACGACTTCTCTCGCCGTATTGCTCGTAACATTCAAGTGATGTTGCAAACTGAATTCGAGTTGCGTCAACCTGTGGATCCTGTAGGCGGTTCTTGGTACGTGGAAACATTGGCTGCTGAACTATGTGAAAAAATTTGGGCTGAGTTCCAAACCATCGAGTCTAAAGGAGGCATTATTGCAGCCTTGAAAGAAGGCTATCCTCAAGCTCAAGTGAAAGCAATCCTCGAAGAACGCTTCAAGAACCTTGCATTCCGTAAGGACGTTGCAGTTGGTAACAACATGTATGCGAACATGACGGAAGAATTGCTTGATCCAAAACCAGAAAATCAAGAAACATTGCGTCAAAAACGTGCTGCTCAAATTGATGAGTACTTGGCAGGTGCAGAGGCTGATGCGGTTGTGAAAGCACAGGCTACTCTAGAAGCAAGTACAACAGAACCAGGTGCGTTGATTGGACTTATTGAGCTTGGTGCATTACAAAAATTGACAATCCGTCAAATCCGTAAGGCTTTAGATGCAGGCGATATTTCTTCTGAAACAATCGAACCAATTACTGCACATCGCTGGACTGAACAGTTTGAAGCACTTCGCATGCGCACTGAAAACTATAAACAACGTATGAAAGATAATGTGAAGGTATTCTTGGCTAATATGGGCCCAATTCCTCAACACAAACCTCGTGCGGACTTCTCCACAGGCTTCTTCGAAGTAGGTGCTTTTGAAGTGATTAAAATGACGGCCATGAAACTACGGCTGATGCTGCGAAGGCTGCTCGTGAAAGTGGTGCTGATGTTGTCGTTATCTGTTCCACAGATGATACATATCCAGAATTAGTACCGCCACTAGCGAAAGAGTTGAAAGAAACTATGCCGAATGTAACGGTTATCTTGGCAGGGGCACCGCCTAAGGACCTCGAGCCTGTATACCGTGAAGCTGGCGTAGACGACTTCATTTCCGTTCGTGCAAATTGTTACGAAATCTTGAATACATTACAAGATAAGAAAGGGATGTGAGCTCATGTTTAAAAATCCAGACTTCTCCTCTCTTGGCTTGGGAACGCAGTCACCGACATCTCGCGATGCATGGCTTGCTGAACTTCAAAAAGAAACAGGAAAAAGCTTTGAAGATTTATATAATACAACAATGGAGCAAATCCAACTAAAACCTCTCTACACAGAGATGGATTATGAAGGGATGACACACCTTGACTATATGGCTGGTGTACCTCCATTCTTGCGTGGACCTTATTCCACAATGTACGTAACTCGTCCTTGGACAGTACGTCAGTACGCTGGTTTCTCCACTGCGGAAGAATCCAATGCGTTCTATCGTCGTAACTTGGCAGCGGGCCAAAAAGGTTTGTCTATCGCCTTTGACCTTGCTACTCACCGCGGTTATGACTCCGACCATCCGCGCGTAGTAGGTGACGTTGGTAAAGCCGGTGTTGCGGTAGACTCCATCCTCGATATGGAAATTCTGTTCTCCGGTATTCCTCTCGACCAAATGTCCGTATCCATGACAATGAACGGCGCCGTATTGCCTGTCATGGCGTTCTATATCCTAGCTGGTGAAGAACAAGGCGTTGATAAAAAGGTTATGGCTGGTACAATCCAAAATGATATCTTGAAAGAATTCATGGTGCGTAATACCTATATTTACCCTCCAGCTACGTCCATGCGCATTATCGGTGATATCTTTGCGTACACTTCTCAGTACATGCCTAAATTCAACAGTATCTCCATTTCTGGCTACCATATGCAAGAAGCAGGTGCTACGGCAGATATCGAATTAGGTTACACCTTGGCCGATGGCCTTGAATACATCCGTACCGGTGTAAATGCAGGCCTTCACGTAGATAAATTCGCCCCACGGTTGTCCTTCTTCTGGGCAATCGGTAAAAACTACTTCATGGAAGTAGCGAAAATGCGTGCAGCTCGTATGTTGTGGGCTAAGATTATTAAGAGCTTCGGTTCTGAAAATCCAAAATCCATGGCTCTTCGTACACATAGTCAAACATCTGGTTGGTCCTTAACAGAACAAGATCCATTCAACAACGTGGCTCGTACATGTATGGAAGCGATGGGTGCTGCATTGGGTCATACTCAATCCCTACATACTAATGCACTTGATGAAGCTATCGCATTGCCTACGGACTTCTCTGCCCGTATTGCTCGTAATACTCAGCTTTACATCCAAGACGAAACTAAAGTATGTAAAGTTATCGATCCATGGGGCGGCTCTTACTATGTAGAAGCATTGACTGATGAATTGATCCGTCGCGCTTGGGGCCATATCCAAGAAATCGAATCCCTTGGTGGTATGGCGAAAGCGATTGATACAGGTCTTCCTAAGATGCGTATCGAAGAAGCGGCAGCTCGTCGCCAAGCTCGTATCGACTCTGGCCGTGAAGCAATTATTGGTATCAATAAATATCGTCTAGATAAAGAAGATCCATTGGATATCTTAGACGTAGATAACACAGCTGTACGAGAAGCGCAAATTCGTCGTCTCGAACAATTGCGTGCTAACCGTGACGAAGATAAGGTTCAATCCTGTCTCGAAGCGATTACAAATGCTACAGAATCTGGGGAAGGCAACTTGCTTGCTCTTGCGCTTGAAGCAGCTCGTGCTCGTGCATCCTTGGGTGAAATTTCCTTTGCTGTTGAAAAGGTTTGTGGCCGTCATAAAGCAGTTATCCGCTCTATTTCTGGCGTATATTCTAGTGAATATGAAGATGACGATGTTATCAAAGAAGTACGTCAAATGGCGGATGATTTCGAAGAACTCGAAGGTCGTCGTCCTCGTATTATGATTGCGAAGATGGGCCAAGACGGTCATGACCGCGGTGCCAAAGTTATCGCTACATCCTTCGCGGATATGGGCTTTGACGTGGATATCGGACCTTTGTTCCAAACTCCAGAAGAAACAGCACAAGATGCGGTGGATAATGACGTTCACATCGTTGGCTTCAGTTCTCTTGCAGCTGGTCACAAAACATTGTTACCTCAACTTGTAGAAGAACTCAAGAAACGTGGTCGTGGAGATATTTTGGTTGCCATCGGTGGCGTAATCCCTGCTCAGGACTATGAATTCCTACGCGAACATGGCGCAGTGGCTATCTTTGGCCCTGGTACAGTTTTGCCAGTAGCGGCGAAAAAATTACTAGAAACATTGACTAGCCACGTTCAAGACGAAGGCAATGACTGATAATAAACGGCCTACTCCGGATGAATTGCGCAATGCACAGGACGCTACTTTTACCACTGGTGAAGGTAAGGCGCCAGAATTAGGTGTAAAAAACGCAAGCGCCGAGGGTAGTACGTACCGTCCCGACTGGGTGCCAGAAGATGCGAAAAAAGATGATACCTTTGCGTGTCACGTGATGAAAGGCGTCAAGGAAATGCACGACGGCCTCTTGTCTAGCTCCGCTCATCTGGCTCCGTCGGTACGTCCCGTACAGCGGCGAAAGAAGTTAACTGTCGCTGATTATGTACGCGGTATCGAGCAGGGGGACCGCGTTATACTTTCACGGGCTATCACATTAGTAGAAAGTAATAATAAGGAACACTTTAAATTAGCTCAACAAGTATTACAAGCTATATTGCCACGCACCGGCAAGGCGTTGCGCATCGGTATTACTGGTGTGCCTGGGGCCGGTAAAAGTACATTTATTGAAGCCTTTGGTAACATGCTCATTGAAGCTGGTTACAAGGTTGCCGTACTTGCTGTAGACCCTACAAGCCAAGTCACAAAAGGCAGTATTTTGGGTGATAAAACGCGGATGGAAACGTTGACGAAACATTCTGAAGCGTATATCCGTCCATCGCCGGCTGGTGGCACACTAGGTGGTGTAGCTCGTAAAAGTAGAGAAACGATGCTACTTTGCGAGGCTGCTGGATACGATATTATTCTCGTCGAAACTGTAGGGGTTGGGCAAAGCGAAGTTACTGTGCGCTCCATGGTAGACTTCTTTATGCTCATCGTCTTAACTGGTGCAGGCGATGAATTGCAAGGCATCAAAAAAGGCGTTATGGAGCTGGCCGATGCTATTGTGGTCAACAAGGCTGATGGGGACAATCTCAAGCGTGCTCTCATCGCTCGTAGCGATTATGATCGAATGCTACATTACATCCGTCCAGCTACGGAAAAATGGAAAACCCAAGCCTACACTTGTTCTGCAGTGACTAAGGATGGTCTCGACGAATTGTGGGATGTTATCCAAGAATTTACTGAACAAGGTAAAGAAAATGGGGTATTCTTAAAACGCCGTCAAGAACAATCCCTCCGTTGGGTACGTGATATGATTGACGAACACTTGCACAACCTATTCTTTAACAATGTAGTCATTCAAGGTCGTATGGGCGAAGTCGAAAATGCTGTCTTAGACGGTGAAATGAGCGAATCACAAGCCGTTGAAGAATTAATTGGAGTTTTTGACAAGTCTATTAAATGAGTAGATAGCTATATACCTATTTGATAAGCTGGCATAACTTATCTATTAAGACACTCCGATTAGCTATCATACTGATTTAGACATATAAGATGTATCCAGAAAAGGCATAGTATAAACATTACTATTGGGTTTACCCCAATGGAGATGTATACTATGCCTTTTTATGTGCTTGTGAAAGCATATTCATGAAACAAATTTCATAAAAATACGGTTGATACTTTCATAAATAACATATATGATATATAATTTAATCATAAACTGTTACTTGTGTGTGATTAAAAAGAGAGGTTCATTATGAAACCACTAGTAAAGAAAATGTTAACAGCCGTATTGTGTGCATCTACTCTAACAGCTCCATTATTTTTGAGTGGTTGTAGTTTTTCTAAGATTGCCAATGGGGTGCAGCAAGGCGCTCAAAAGGCATCACAAGATGACGTTAAAGTGTTTAACAACTACATTAAAGCCGTTGGCGATTTTAACAGTCATACAGTGCGCTTTGGCTATGCTATCGGTCCAGACATTCAAAAACTGAGAGAAGGTCAACATTTAACAAGCTTTATGTCACCACATTTTGATTCTTTACAAAAGAACTTACAAGCCGCTAAAGATGCGGGCGTGCCATATGATGATATGAAAGAACCTTTAGATAACGTATTGGCTGTATTAAAGGATATTGTACCAGTAGCCAGTGAATTGGATACGTACTACGAAACTAATTCATATCAAGCAGATAATTATGCTAAGGAACAACAATTAGGACCTAAATACGTTCAACTATATGATCAATTCTATGCAGCGTATAATCAGTTAGACGCAGTAATTCACAAACATAATACAGAAAATCAACAAGAACAATTGAAAGAACTTAAGGATTCTGGTAAGAAAAATGCAGCGGCAGCTCAAGAAGTTCATTTACGTTTAACTGCATTATTGGATGGCTTTGAAGAAGGCAAGCAAATTGATGTAAATGCGGCTAACCAAGAGTTGCAAGGAATCATGGATGTATCCAGCAGCATTACTAGTCCGGACTATAACTCTGCTAAAAATCATTTAAATACAACTATTGGTAGAATTCGTACATTCTTAGGTGACCAAACAGCTGATCATTACAATGATATGATTGAATCCTACAATAGCTTTATTGGCAGTGTAAATCGCTTGGATATGAATAAACTTGATAAATAATATCTAATCGTATATACCATGTTATGTAATGTTAGGAGAGGAACATTTAAATGAGCAAGAAAATGTTATTACCCGTTGGTGTAGTTGTTCTAATTATAGGTATTGTTATCCTATTATTAAATCCAGATCCAGCTACAACGAATTTGGAAATTGCAAGAAACGCTACTAATGCACGAGAGGCAGCTAAAGCGATTTCTTCTAATAATCAAACCTATGCATGGATGTATTCCCTCGGTATGTTCTTTACTGGTTTTGGCGTGTCCTTAACAATCGGTGGCATACTTGTGAAATTCCTTAAAAAAGATCAATAAATCATACTTATGGTCATGCTATGATTAAATCATGACGGAATTAAGGATCAGCAAAGGCAAAATAGAAGCAAAATTAAAGCAAAGTTAAAGGCTATACTAATATGTGTATCATGATTAGTATAGCCTTTTTTTGTCTCATACATATTTTTAGATGCCTTAAAACGTGATATAATTAACTCTAATGGGGCCTAGAGGGTGAAGGCTTTTGGAGGTTAGTATGAGTAGCATAGCGCATTTATTTGTGGCTGGTGGATTTGTTATGTATCCGCTAGTAATTTTTTTGCTCTTTGCATTGATGATTGGCATTGAGCGTATCATTTTATATCGTAAGTTTACAAAGGACTTGCGCCGCTTTAATAAGGTGTTAGAGAAGAATCAATCTTGGGTCATGTTACCAAGTGTTCTGGAACGCGACACAGAGGAGCTTGGCGCTTTATTTGCTCGTGCTATGCGCAGTGCAAAGAACTATAATGGTCTAGAAAACCGTTTGCAAGACGTAGTATCTTACGCCGATGAGCGTTTAAAACGCGGCCTTAGCTGGCTTAGTATGATTGTAACGATGGCACCGTTGTTGGGGCTGTTGGGGACAGTGCTGGGTATGATTCGCGCCTTTGCTGTTGTAGGTGGCGATATTGGTGCGCCTACCATCATTACAGGCGGTGTATCTGAAGCCTTAGTGGCAACGGCTACAGGCTTGACTGTAGCGATTATCGCGCTTGGCTTTCACAGTTACTGTGCGGCAAAGGTAAACGATTCTATTACTACCTTAGAGCATGAGTGTGGTAATATCCTCGATGCATACAACGAGGAACATGATATATGAGACGACGCACATTAGGGGTTAAAAAAGAACCGACCATCATGATTATCCCTATGATCGATATCGTATTTTTCTTATTGGTATTCTTCATGGTTGGCACGCTGTACATGAATACAGAGCAACAAATTCCGCTCAATTTGCCATCTGCATCGACATCTACAGCAAAATCTATTGAACCTATTACGATTACGCTCACCACAACGCACACGCTATATATCGACAATCAGGAAATCTCTTCCGAACGATTGGCTGAAGAGGTACAATCTATCGTGAAACAGGCACCTCGACAAGCTTTTGTCATTCGCGCATCTAAGGATGTTTACTATAGCGAGGTTATCGCCCTATTGGACATGCTCAAGGTGAATGGCGCTAAATATATTAGCGTCGCTACGGAACGGAAGTGATTCTATGTTTGAATCGCATTATTTGAAACCGTTCATCGTGTCCTTAGGTATTACGACGATACTCGTTTCTGGGATGGGTCTTTCTTTGCGGGGAATGGCAGGTACAGGTGCCGCCCATGATGCGGCGGAAATTAGCTTTAATTTGCCTGATGATGGTGAAAGCGATACAGGGGTTGAGGCTGTTGACACCGCACCGAAACCAGCGGAAAATCCTATGGAAAAAACACAGAATGTAACTCCAGAAGGCGCGGCACCTAAGGCGAATTCTTTGGTGGATGAGCGCAAGCAAGAGGATGCACGTACTAAAGCGTTAAGTGAAAGTACAGCAGCATCTAGTGTGCGCCGAGAATGGACTGTTCCAAAGGCTATTGAATCGGAAACGAGCAACAGTGAACAAGCTGTAGTTACGCACGGGGCAGATTCTAAGGATGGAAAATCCTCCAAGAATAGTAAAGCGCCTATCGGTAAAGAGATAACATCAGATCCGAATGCAACTGGAGATGGATTGCCTGAATCTAGTGACTTATCTGTCTTATCTGATTTAGCATTGAGTTTATTGACGCCAGGACAACAAGCGCTTTTACAAAAACCAGATATTAATCCTCATGACTACTTGCGGACTGTGCAAGAACAGGGGCGAGCATCTGTCGTAACAGGCAAGGTGGTAGTACGAGTTAACTTTGATGTTAACGGTAATGTCATCGTTGGCGAACATACGCCACTGATCGTGGATGATGTACCACCAGCTGTACGAGACGAAGCGCTGCGCATCATCAAAAGCAGTGGATCCATCGTTAACCGACGGGGTGAACCTGTTTACTTAGCAGTTCCCGTTATTCTAGGACAATAAAGAGGCATATCTCATACAAATGTATGTAAGATATGCCTCTTTTGTTATGTTTGTATTAGTCTTGATTAGTAAGCATTGTCTTAGTGGAGTTGAACACCGCAAGATATACGATGGCGCCACCGATAAATAATGTGATCTGCATAGGTGCGCTAAATTGATCGACGCGCCATAAAGCGAAAGCGTAGAAGAACATAGTCACTAGCATGATGAGGAATGCAATGATAACGCGTACATTGGTGTTAACAGCTAAGGATGTGGTGATGCGAGATTTGTTGAGTATCACATAAATTAAGGACACGATAATATCTGCTGTAAAGATGGAGAATACATAGTTGAGATCAAGTTCTCCAAATAGAACTACAGCCAAGCCGATAAAGCTGAGTCCAAAGAATAAGCGTAATAGTATACCTATAGTATTTGATTCGTTGCGCTGTGCACGACGCTCTTTGCGATTTAAATTTGCCATGAAAGCCTCCCGATAATGATATACAAGTTTATGTATATTTCAGATAATTCTAGTATATCATTTTATTAGCACGAATACATAGAGACGGAGTTAATATAACTCAATTCTATTAATTGTTTATTTAGAAAGGCGTCATAAGCAAAGTCATCATAAGTAAAGTCATCATAAGTCAAAACGTATCATAAGACTTCAATGAATGGCTGTCATCTTCAACAAATACGAACGATTAGTAAATTTAATATAATTATCATTCGGAAAATTTAGGTCCATTCATTGAATGGAGCTTTCACATATGGTACAATTATCCTATAAGAAATCTAGCTTTTATCATGCAAAGGAGACATCATGATACCACGTTATACACGAGAAGAAATGGGCCATATTTGGAGCGAACGCAACGAGTTCGACACAATGTTATTAGTAGAAACATTGGCATCCGAGGCGCAAGCTGAGTTGGGAGTTATCCCTAAAGAAGCGGCTAAAGCCATTCGTGAAAAGGGCAATTTCGACGTTGAACGCATTCATGAAATCGAAAAGGAAACAAACCACGATATTATTTCCTTCGTAACAGCAGTAGGCGAATACGTAGGTCCTGAAGCGGCTAAATACATCCATCTTGGCCTTACATCTACTGACGTTAAAGATACAGCGCTTGGCTACATGATGAAACAAGCATGCGACATCTTGATTGAAGATTTGAAACGTTTGCACGAAGTATTGCGTCGTCGCGCAGCTGAGTTCAAATATACACCTATGATCGGCCGTACTCATGGTATCCACGGCGAACCTACTACATTTGGTTTGAAATTAGCATTGTGGATGGCTGAAGTAGAACGCGATATCGAACGCATGGAACATGCTCGTAAAAGCGTAGCTGTTGGTAAATTGTCCGGTGCTGTTGGTACATACTCCAACATCGATCCATTTGTAGAACAATATGTATGCGAAAAATTAGGTCTTGAACCTGTTAAAATCGCTACACAAGTCGTACAACGTGACCGTCACGCTGAATTGTTGTCTACTATCGCTGTTGTAGGCGGTACATTGGATAAAATCGCTTTGGAAATCCGCCATTTGCAACGTACAGAAGTGCGCGAAGCGGAAGAATATTTCAGCCCTAAACAAAAGGGTTCTTCTGCGATGCCTCATAAACGTAATCCGATTACATGTGAAAGAATTTGCGGTATGGCTCGCTTGCTTCGTGGCTATGCTCAATCTGCTTACGAAGACCAAGCGTTGTGGCATGAACGCGACATTTCTCATAGCTCTGTAGAGCGCGTTATCTTGCCAGATGCAACAATTTCGTTGAACTACATGCTTCACCTTACAATCCGCACTATCGATAAATTGTTGGTATATCCTGAAACAATGCTTAAAAACCTTAACCTTACAGGTGGCCTTGTATTCAGCCAAACAATTTTGACTCACCTTGTAGACAAAGGTGCCGTACGTGACGAAGCATACCGTTGGGTTCAAAAATACGCTATGGAACGTTGGCTTGAAGGTAAAGATTTCGCTACAGGTCTTAAATCTGATGAAAACATCAAGAAATACATGACTGCTGAAGAAATCGATGCATGCTTTGATCCGCATAAATTATTGAAACATGTTGATACAATCATGGCTCGCTTTGGCCTATAATTGTAGGGTACTTCCCACATAACATATGAAAGACTAGGGTAGGTATAGACCAACAGCCTATAGCGTAAGCAATAGGTTATTGGCTATATCTACTCATTTTATTTTGTGCGGAGATTTTGCTTTATAAGGGGCAATCGACTATTATATTAGATATCTAAGACTATTTTCGCATAAAGGGCGATAGCCTTATGTGATTGCATAAGGATATATTTATTTACATTAGGAGGTTATATGAAACGTATTATACGAAAGTACGGACCGCCTATTTTTCATTGTATTAATGATTTCGGTCAAGGTTCGTTGGCCGCATTGATTCCGTTCTTTATTGCTAACTTTGGCCTTAATTACTACCAATCGGCTACCATTATTTTTTGTAACACCGTGGTGGCCTCTATTGCGCAGCCTGCATTGGGCTATGTGGCCGATCGGTGGCGCGTACCTTGGTTCATTCCGGTAGGCTTTTCCATAACATTAGTCTCCATTAGTGCCATTGCACTGGCGACGAGCTATGAGATGATACTTACTCTATCGCTCATTGCAGGCCTTGGGGCTGCATTGTTCCATCCTGAGGCGGCACTTCTTGTAAATCGTATGCAATCCAATGAGCTTGGTAATGCTATGGGGCGCTTTGCCGTAGGTGGCAGCGCTGGCTTTGCATTGGGTCCGCTCCTTGCTGGTGGTGTGTACGTTTTTGGTGCTCATTTCCTTTGGGTGTTCACGGCCATTGCATTGATTGGCGTGTTATTGTATGTGTATGCCTTTACAGGTTCTGCGGCTACCGATGTTGTTGGTGAAAGTAAAAGCTCTGCTAAGTCCACTAATACTGGTGCCAACGATTGGGTGAGCTTCGGCAAGTTATTCTTTGTCATTGCTTCTCGCTCCATTTTATTCTCTGTACTATCCATCTTTATCCCTATTTTGTATATTACCGTTATTAACGGCGAAGCCAGTGCCTCTAGCTTGGCGTTAACTGTGTACTTTGCAATGGGCGCTGTCCTTACCTATATGGGAGGGGCTTTATCTGATAAATTAGGCTTCCTTAAAACGGTGCGCTTAGGTAATCTTATCTTCTTGCCATCCGTTTTAGTATTTATCTTTGTCCCAAATATATGGGGCTTCTTCGGTGCTATGATACCGATGGCCTTTGGCGTATTTTCACAATATGGACCTATTACCGTACTCGGTCAAAAATACCTTGCTAAAAATGCAGGCTTTGCGTCGGGGATTACACTAGGCCTTGGTATTACCTTAGGCGGCCTTGTAGCGCCATATGTAGGCCATCTAGCAGATATCTATGACGTGCAAACCGCTTTGATGACATTGATACCTGTAGGTCTTATGGGACTTCTAATGAGCCTATGGCTTAAAGAACCAAAATAGTACTTAAGCAACAGATAAAAATTAAAAAAGGAATAGTATCTAGGGCAAAATAGAATACTTTGACTAGTTAAAATGTCAATACATGGGAGGTGACTAATGTTCACCTCCCATTTCTTTACTTTTAAGAGATTAGATACTTATATTGGATATAGTAAGACTTTAAATCTCTATATCTCATATCTTTACTGAATATATGTTTTAACATATAATTTAAGTAAAGATTTCTTCTAGCACTAGGAGGAATATGATGGATACATTTTCTGTTGTTTTTTTATGATATTGTCTTTCTTCTTTGTGGGAAAAACGAATTGTTTTTAACAAATGGTTTTGTAAAGAAATCCATGAAAAACACCTAAAAGTGCTATTGAATTAGCTGTTAAATATAAGAACGATTATATTGAGAGGTATACATAATATGGAAACGTTAGATCAATATTTAGAGAAACAATTAAAAAATCCGAAGTTTAAAAAAGAGTGGGATGCGTTAGATGATGAGTACCAAATCATTCAGAATATAGTTGAGGCGCGATTAGCTGCTCATATGACACAAATGCAACTGTCTGAATTAACCGGCATTACTCAGTCTGATATTAGTAAGATTGAAAATGGAAATGGCAATCCATCTTTGAATACTTTACAGAAAATAGCTCATGCATTCGGCAAGAAACTAAAGATTGAATTTGTATAAATACTTTCACAGAGTCCGAACATTGTTGTATAATGATAATGAATTATTTAGACTTTCACATGGAGGATATAGATATGGCAACAAGTATGGTTATCGGCACTCAATGGGGTGACGAGGGTAAAGGTAAGATTGTTGACTGGATCGCGGAACGTGCGGACGTTGTTGTGCGCAGTCAAGGTGGTAATAACGCAGGTCATACTGTTGTAGTAGATGACAAAGCATTTGCGCTTCGCCTGTTACCAAGTGGCATTTTGTACGATAACAAACAAAATATCGTTGGTACTGGTGTTGTAATTGACCCTAAAGTTTTGTTACAAGAAATTGAAGGCCTTGAAAAACAAGGTAAATCTGCTAAATCTCTTCACATTTCCGACCGTGCGCATGTTATCATGCCATATCATATCGCTTTAGATAATGCAGAGGAAGCATCTAAAGGTGATGCTAAAATCGGTACTACTAAAAATGGTATCGGTCCTTGCTACGCTGATAAAATTAACCGTATCGGCATCCGTATCTGTGACTTGTATGACCTTGAAACATTCAAACAAAAATTAGCATACAATGTAGAATTCAAAAACAAAATGCTTACTAAAGTGTATGATGCTGAACCTGTTAACTACGATGAAATCTTAGCAGATTACATCAAATATGCTGAAGCATTGAAACCATATGTAACAGATACTAACATCGCTGTTTTGAAAGCAGTTAAAGAGGACAAAAAGGTATTGTTCGAAGGCGCTCAAGCTACTATGCTTGACCTTGACCATGGTACATATCCATTCGTAACATCCTCTCATCCAATCGCTGGTGGTGCTTCCACAGGCGCGGGTATTGGTCCAAACTACTTGAAAAATATCTTCGGCGTTGTAAAAGCGTACGCAACACGCGTTGGTGCCGGTCCATTCCCTACAGAACTTCTTGATGAAACTGGCGACAACCTTCGTGAGCTTGGACATGAGTTCGGTACTGTAACTGGTCGTCCTCGTCGTTGTGGTTGGTTAGACCTTATGGTTGTAAAATATGCTGCTGGTCTTAACAGCTTAGATTACTTAGCAATTACACGTTTGGATATCCTTGATTCCTTCAAAGAATTGAAAATCTGCGTAGGTTACAAATTGAATGGTAAAGACGTAGAAGGCTTCCCAGCTAACTTGAAAGATCTTGAAGCATGCGAAGCTGTTTACGAAACATTGCCAGGTTGGGAAACAGATATCTCTGGTATCCGCAAATACGAAGATCTTCCTGAAAATGCTCGCAAATATGTAGAACGCATTGCAGAAGTAACAGGTGTACCTTTGGGTATCGTATCCGTAGGTCCTAATCGTAACCAAACAATCGATTTAGTAAACGTATTCTAAGCTATACTAATTTGGTATAATTGGTTTGCGCTAGGGGAGACTAGAATTTATCATTATAAATTCTATGTTTTTCCTACTATACAATCGACTTATAGAATTATACAGATAAGGCCCCTCTATGAGGGGTCTTTTGTATTGAAAGTCATTAGAACACAAAATCGGTATAGTTTATATCTAATCCTTTAGATTGCTAATATAGTGCGGTATATCGAAGTATGCTATAAGGTTATCAGAAAAATGCGTATATCGAAAAATTCTATAGAAGAATATTTTACACAATCTTTATATATGCAGAATTATGTATAACTAAATAAATCTATGAGATGAAAAATTTATTTAAAAATATTCACAATATACAAACTATAACGTGCTTAAATTAGTTTATAATGTGGTAAAAAAATTACACATCTATATAAAAATGATATTCATAATAAATTATTAAGATACAAATATAAAGAAAAAAATAGATTTACATTAAGAAATAGTATATAATAGAGTCAATAAAGTAGATTGACATTTTTTGATACGGATTTGAGGAGTTAAAGATATGGTTGAAGTTTCTTACGAACGTTTAGCTACGATTTTTAAGGCATTAAGCGATGAAACAAGATTACACATCATCGATATGTTGTCTTGCAATGAATTATGTGCAGCTGATATTTTAGCTAGCTTCAATTTGTCCCAATCTACGTTGAGCTACCACATGAAAATCTTAATTGATGCAGGTGTAGTTAACTCTCAACGTAATGGCTTATGGACTCGTTATTCCATTAATGAAGCTACATTTAGCGATATTTTAGATATCATCCCTCAACTATATAAATCTAAGGATGAGTGTATTTGCGCGCAAATTAAATACTGCCGTATTTCTGAGCACGAAAAAGAAGCGTAACAATGAGACGATGGATTATGCATGTTGATATGGATGCATTTTTCGCGTCCATCGAACAATTGGATCATCCAGAATATAAAGGCCACCCCGTCATTGTGGGTGGTCTTTCTTCACGTGGCGTCGTTGCTACCTGCTCCTATGAGGCTCGTAAATTTGGCGTTCACTCCGCCATGCCCATCTCTCGTGCTAAGAAACTCTGTCCCGATGGCATCTATGTGTATCCGCGTATGGATCGTTACAAAGAGGTATCCCATCAGATTTTTTCTATTATGAAAGAATTTACGCCTCACATTGAGCCTCTATCTATTGACGAAGCCTTCCTCGAGGTTAGCGGTATGTCTACCATGTATAGTGGACCAAAAGCACTGGGCAGAGCCATTAAAGACCGAGTGTTTGAGAAAACAGGTCTTATTATCTCTGCAGGGCTAGCACCGAATAAATTCCTTGCCAAATTGGCATCCGATTTAGATAAGCCCGACGGCCTTGTAGTCATACCTTATGGTCGTGAAAAAGAGATCTTAGCTCCATTACCGATTAAACGCATTTGGGGCGTAGGTCCTCGTACAGAAAAAATCTTGAAAACAGGAGGCTTTCACTTGATGCGTCATATTCAAGCGTTACCTGATGAAAGCAGTTTAATTCCCCTCGTGGGCAACCAGGCGCGCCGCATATGGGAACTAGCGAACGGGATTGACGATAGACCGGTGGAAACAGATCGCAAAATACAATCTATCGGAGCTGAGGAGACATACGAAGAAGATTTAACGGATGGTAGTGCTATTGAACTAGAGTTTAGATACTTTGCGAACCGCTTATCAAAACGATTGAGAAAACGTAATCTCTTAGGTCATACCGTATCCATTAAGGTTCGGTACGATGATTTCACCACCGTATCCCGGCAAAAGCGGTTAGATACACCATCAGATCATGAGCATGTGTTCTTCGAAACTGCGCTGCTCCTTTGGAACAAGCTCATGCAAGATAAGACGAGCAAGAAACCTAAAGGAAAAGCAAAAGAGCTTGAATCCTTAGGTGCTACAACTAAGGTACAGGCTAAAGCCTTTATGTATTCTTCTGAGGAAACCCGATGGATAGATCCTCCTGGTCCTATACGACTATTAGGTCTCACCGTAAGTGGCCTCGACGAAGAGATACCTATGCAAGATAGTCTTTTCGAATCACCTAAATATGAGACTGAAAATAAACTAGCTGGCGTATTAGATTCATTAGAATCTAAATTTGGTGAAACGGCCGTTATGAGTGGCGCATTATGGCAGCGCTTTCACGGAGACAATGGAACGCGTAGAAAACGATCGGAGCTAAAGGCCGCAGTAGATGCACAATCTACTAATGAGGATGTGGAATCTACTAAAATGGATAAGGGCCGTGACCTATATAAGAATAGTGATGTAGGCGACATTAACGAAGACATATAACTCGATACAATAGACTCATAAAGTTTATATTGAATACTTTCGCTAATATATTTATTCATGTTACAATATGGATATAGTGTTTAAAAATTACCGCAAGAGAGGTATAGATATGAGTTTATTTCGCGTAGCCATCCATTATGGCATCAACAGCAATGGCTTCTTGTCCTATGACACAGAAGCAAAAACAGTGTCCGTAGATTTACCTGAACAAGAGTGGGTTGATAAGGTTATCGCTTACTTGAACGACGAACATGCCATCGAGCATGCTACAGGTCTTGATACATATGAACGATTGAACGTAAAACCATTAGAATCTTTAGATAACTTAAAATTAGCTTTAACACGCATGTGGGAAGCTATCGACGTACAAGTCGACTGGAGCCGTCCAGCATAAATTGAATGAAAACACCTTGTGATCTACACGTTGATGATAGAAGCAAGGTGTTTTTTATTTTGATAGAGAGATTTAGTTCGCATTTAAATATATATAATGCCACAATTCTCATTTTGGTTCTTGTAAATGATATCGTGTATACAAGATTTATAAAGGTTTAGGGTTGTTCTGTAAAAATGTGATATTCTAATTATAGATTAATGGATAATAATTATCCATTAATGATATTTATCTTAATTGAGATATATAATCTAAAAAAATTATGTAAAAGTAAATTACTTTCATTTTGATCTCTAAGTAGGAGTTTGTAATATGAATAATGAAAAGAAACTAACAACCGCCTTTGGCGCTCCCGTACCTGATAATCGCAACTCTGCTACAGCAGGTAAACGTGGTCCTGTACTGATGCAAGATGTTTGGCTCATGGAGAAATTAGCTCATTTTGAGCGCGAAGTGATTCCTGAACGCCGCATGCATGCTAAAGGATCCGGTGCATTTGGTACTTTCACAGTAACTAACGATATTACAAAATATACGAAAGCAAAAAAATTTTTCTCTGAAGTAGGCAAGCAAACGCCGTTATTCGTGCGTTTCTCCACCGTTGCTGGTGAGCGCGGTGCGGCCGATGCAGAACGCGACATTCGTGGCTTTGCCGTAAAATTTTATACGGAAGAAGGAAACTGGGACCTCGTAGGTAACAATACACCGGTATTCTTTATCCGCGATCCATTGCAATTCCCTGATTTGAACCGCGCTGTAAAACGGAATCCGAAAACAAATCTTCGCGATGCGACAGCAAACTGGGATTTCTGGACTAGCTTGCCAGAGGCGATCCACCAAGTAACAATCGTCATGAGTGACCGTGGTATTCCTAAATCCTACCGTACAATGCATGGTTTTGGCAGTCATACATACAGTCTTATCAACGAAAACGATGAGCGCGTATGGGTTAAATTCCATTGGGTTTGCCAACAGCCGATTGAAAATCTTTCCGACGCTGAGGCGGCTAATGTGGTAGCTAGTGACCGTGAAAGTCACCAACGTGACCTCTTTGAGGCTATTGAAAAAGGTGATTTCCCTAAATGGAAATTATGCATCCAAGTGATGACGGAAGAACAAGCTAACAATATGCCATACAATCCATTCGACTTAACTAAAGTATGGTATCACGATGAGTTCCCATTGATTGAAGTTGGTGTGATGGAACTTAATCGCAACCCAGAAAATTATTTCCAAGATGTAGAACAAGCTGCATTTGCACCGACTACTATCGTTCCTGGTATCTCTTTTTCTCCTGATAGAATGCTTCAAGGTCGTTTGTTCTCCTATGCGGATGCGCAACGTTATCGTCTAGGAGCAAATTATTATCAAATCCCTGTTAATGCCGCTAAATGTCCTGTAAATATCTATCATCGCGATGGTCAAGGACGTATAGATGGAAACCATGGATCTACAATTGGCTACGCACCAAATAGCTTTGGTGAATGGGCTGAACAACCTCAATTCAAAAATCCTGGCTTAGACGTATCTGGTGCAGCATACCAATACGACTTCTACGAAGATGACTCTGACTTCTACACACAACCAGGTAAGTTGTTCCGCCTCATGAGCCCTGAAAAACAACAAATCTTGTTCGAAAACACAGCAGCAGCTATGGATGGCGTACCTGATTTCATTAAAGAACGCCATGCAAAACATTGCTATCAATGTGATCCAGCTTATGGTGAAGGCGTTGCTAAAGCATTGGGTATGAACATCGACTTTAGCGATGTGAAATAGTATTATAAATACTTTTTACATAACAGAGATACTCTCTCTGAATAACACTGACGATTAAAAGACCTTCCTTAAATTAAAACGAAGCCCCTCCTTGCTATGTAGCTCATAGTAAGGAGGGGCTTTTGTCATGTGTGTGTATTTAAATATTGCTAATCAAATTTCTTATTTGTTAAGTCTTGGTACATAAGCTTAGCAATTTCATACTGCGGATCGCCGACTTGTAGTTGGTGTGAAGGTAGTTTAAATACAGCCTCAGCCCTTTCGTTCTTCTTGATATCGATACCCTTTGCATCTTCAGAACGACTTATGGAAATTGTATGCGTTGATGGATTTATGAAGTACACATTTACATCGATGCTGAAAGCTTTGTTTTCATCTTTTCTCATGATTGTACGTAAAATCATAGCTGAAATAGCAGTAGTGCCATCCTTTTCACCTAATAACTGTTTAGATGTGTAGTCTACATAATCTGCATAGACATAAATATCGCCTGGTTTTGCTTTATCATAATCTTGTATATAGGCCTCGACTAAACGCAAATCGAGTTGTCTACCAAATGGTCTAGAGAATATTTCACTTTGTAAGTCCCGTGTTTCACTAACAGGCGGATAGAACGGTATTGGCGTCAAACTTTTTAGCATATCTGTGCGTGTTTCATTTTTTCTTTTAGCACGACGTTCTGCAGTGACTTTGTCTAAGCGTTCGCGCTCTTTTAACATCGCCGTTTCTTGTTCCTCTTTTGTTTTGTATGTTTTTACGGATACAACACGGTTACCAGACATAGTGACTGTCGAATAGATGGGTTTGCCGTTAGTAGCTTTCCCTCAGAAGCATCAAGTGTAGATTGTACTATAGCTGGTGTTGCGCTTTCGATAGATTTTTTTAACTCTGGAATGCTAGAATAATCCATCTCAACTACTGCAGTATCTGTGCTTTCACTTGCTTGTACAGGTGTAGCTCCATACGCAGACGATATAGCCAATACAGCTAATAGTGAACTGGTAATAATTAATCGTTTACATAATTGCATTACATATACCTCTTTTTATAAGAACTCTCTAATACTATCAACAGTTGTATTATAGCATAGTTCTCGTATAGATAGATTCCAACATATACTGATAGTATATAAATTTATAGAGGACTTTAGTATAATTATGTAGAATTACATTGTGTATTGTATTTATACAGAGAGCAAATGTGGTTAGGAGGCAATTATGAAACGTAGTAGTTTAGCATGGTATGTAGCGGTGGCTTGCCTTGGTGGTAGCCTTTGCGTAGGTTCTGTAGTACAGGCGGACTCTCCATCGACGGTGAAAGCAAGTAGCATAGTTCCTACTACTGTTACGACTCAGGCGGAACAGGCAGCGCTCAAGCAAAAACAGCAGTACCAAGCTGATACTGAGACGATGGGGCTGTTATGGATGCGCACTTCTGCGGAGTACAGAGCACTGGCATATCAGGGGTATAATGTGGCGCTGAATCTTGTTAAAATGGCTGTTGCAGATCCATCTCATCAGAGAAAGCCTTTAGCTATCGTTCTTGATGCGGATGAAACAGTAGTAGATAATACAAAACTGATGGGTGAAAGCATCGCTAACGGCAATGGTCGATTCGATGCTCCTTGGTGGCGCGCGGCGGTCCATAAAGGCGAATCTCGTGCTATGCCAGGTGCCGTTGAGTTTTTAAACGAAGTACATAAACAAGGTGTAGAAATTTTCTACGTATCAAATCGTTACGCCCCAGTAAACCTTGATGTAACGATACAGAACTTTAAAGAATTAGGCTTCCCATCTGTTGATAAAGACCATGTACTACTATTCGAAAAAGACTCTGACAAACAACCTCGCTTTGATATGATTGCTAAAAAATATTATGTTGTTCTATACATGGGCGATAACGCTGGTGATTTCCCGATTGGCACAAAAGGTAAGACATTAGCTGAAAGAAATGGCATCATCGATGCACACAAAGAAGACTTTGGTACTACCTTTGTGGTATTCCCAAACCCTGCTTACGGATCTTGGGTAAGTGCATTAGCTAAAGGCTACCAAAACCTAAGCCCAGAAGAACAAAAACAAGTGAATAACCAATACTTACAACAATAAGGTCGCCTTGCGTATACTTTATTAAAAACGATATAATAAAGTATACATGCGTCTATAGCTCAACCGGAGAGAGCGTCAGTTTCCTAAACTGTAGGTTGGGGGTTCGATTCCCTCTAGGCGCACCAAAATAATATTAAGTTGGAATAGCCTTCATTACATTTTTGTGATGAAGGCTATTTTTTGAAGATATTAAGGTGTAGTTTTAATATGATTTATTGATTATTTAAAAACATAAATGTATTTAGATTGACTATTATTTTTTTGTGATAATATAAAAAGTATATAAATTAGATTTTCTAATATTAGTAGAAAATATGTAAAGCGAAATTTAGGGGAATAATAATGGAACTTACATTAAAACAGCAAGAGAAAGCAGCTAAAGAGTTTGCTAAAAAATGGGAAAATATTGGGGATGAGAAGCAAGATACACAACGGTTTTGGATGGAGTTACTCCAAAATGTATATGGAATAAATAATCCTGCTGATTTTATCTGTTTTGAGCAGCGTGTTCAATTGGGACATACCAGTTATATTGATGCTATGATTCCAGCTACACATACTATGATTGAACAGAAAAGCTTGGGAAAAGATCTTAATGCACCAATTAGACAATCTGATGGAACTCTTTTAACTCCAGCGGAACAGGCTAAACGCTATGCGGCCGCATTACCCTATAGTGAACGTCCACGATGGATTGTAAGTTGTAATTTTAAAGAGTTTCATGTATTAGATATGGAACGCCCTAATGATTCTGCTGAAATTATAGAATTGAGCAAGTTAGGAACTGAATTTTATAGACTTAATTTTTTGGTTGATATTAAAAGTAGTCATATAGAACGTGAAATGGAAATTTCCAAGGGCGCAGGAGAGCTAGTTGCGCGACTATATGATTCATTATTGGCTCAATATAAGGTCAATCCTTTATTAACAGAAGAAGCTATTTTACATAATATTAACAAGTTATGTGTACGTTTAGTATTTTGCTTATATGCAGAAGACTCGGGACTATTTGGTAAGAAAAGCTTGTTTCACGATTATTTACAAGACTTTCAACCCCATCAAGTAAGAAATGCACTGATGGATTTATTCCGTATTTTAGATACAGAAGAGGCTAATAGGAATCCATATGAAAGTGAGACTTTATTAGCATTCCCTTATGTGAATGGTAGTCTCTTTAGTGACCCTGTTGAAATTCCTCAGTTTTCAGACGATGCAGTCGATTTGATATTACAAGACGCGTGTAATTTCGACTGGAGTGAGATTTCTCCAACAATCTTTGGAGCTATATTTGAAAGTACGTTAAATCCAGATACAAGACGTTATGGTGGGATGCATTATACCAGCATTGAAAATATTCATAAGTTAATAGATCCATTATTTTTAGATGAGTTTAGGAATGATTTTAAAGAGGCTATGTCTAGAAAAGATGGTAAGAAGAAAATCCAGTTATTAAAAGCTTTGCAAGATAAAATGGCATCTAAAACATTTTTTGATCCCGCGGCAGGCTCTGGTAACTTCTTAACTGAGTCTTATTTATCATTGCGTCGATTAGAAAATGATATTTTAAGAGAGACTATTACGGACTCATCAGGTACAGGGATATTAGGTTTTAATGAAGAGGAATTTAATCCTATTAAGGTTAGCATTCAACAGTTTTATGGTATAGAAATTAATGATTTTGCTGTATCTGTAGCCAAAACAGCTATTTGGATAGCTGAGTCACAAATGTTTAAAGAGACAGAAGCTATTATTCATAAGGAAATGGATTTCCTGCCATTACACAATAATGCAAATATACATGAAGGAAATGCTTTGCGGTTGGATTGGGATGATATTATCTCTTCAGACAGTTTAAACTATATAATTGGTAATCCACCATTTCTTGGCTTCACATTTATGTCGGATGAACAGAAACTTGATTTGCAGACCTTGTTTCCTAAAAAGAAAAATTTAGACTATGTATGTTGTTGGTATAAAAAAAGCCTATGAGTATATAAAAAAATACTAATATTGAGTGTGCATTCGTATCAACAAATTCAATTGTTCAGGGTGAAACAGTTGCTAGAATGTGGGAAGATATTCCGGTACATATTAACTTTGCATATCGAACATTTATATGGACGAGTGAATCTAAGAGTAGTGCCCATGTACATTGTGTAATTATTGGTTTTTTTCTATGATAGAGAAACAAGAAAAATTACTATTTACTGATGGACAATATCAGAAGGTTAAATATATAAATAAGTACTTAATGGAAGCACCAGATATTTTAATAAAAAAAGTATAAATAAGCCACTATCAAATAGTAAACCGATGGTATATGGAAATAAACCTGTAGATGGAGGAAATCTAATAATTGAAGTGGATGAATACAATCGAATTTGTAGAGAAAATCCAGAAATACTTGATTACATTTATCCGTTGTTGGGAGCAAAAGAATATTTACATAATGAAAAGCGGTATTGTTTATGGTTGAAAGATGTTCCACCTTCAACTATTAAGGAAAAATAATTTTTTTATATGAACGAATTCGTAAGTGTCGAGATGTGAGATTATCTAGTAAAGCTGCAGCAATTCGTAAGTTTGCTGATACACCAACTTTATTTGCACAAATAACTCAGCCTGATAATAGTGATTATTTAATTGTTCCTTGTACATCTTCTGAAAAAAAGGCGATATATTCCTATTGGATTTATGAATTCCAATATAAAAGTAACAAATGCAGTTCAAATTGTTCCTAATGCTACTTTATATGATTTCGGAATTTTAACATCCAATGTTCATATGGCATGGATGCGTGCCTTTGCAGGACGGCTTGAGATGCGATATAGATATTCAAAAGATATTGTATATAATACTTTTCCATGGCCGGATGTAACTTCTGATAAAAAAGAGATAATTAGTAAGACTGCAAAGGGTATTCTTGAGGCACGATCATTATATCCACAAGAAACATTAGCTAATTTATATGATGAGACGACAATGCCAATAGAATTACGTAATGCTCACCGTAAAAATAATAGGGCTGTGATGGATGCATATGGATTTAATTTTTAAGATGACAGAAGAAGAATGTGTAGTAGAATTAATAAAGCAGTATCAAGACTTAATTAAAAAAATAAGACGGTATAATTTTTAGTTTAAATCGGTTAAAAATTTTGACATCATTATTATTGTAGATAAGGATTGTAGTGGTTTTATATGAATGATAAAAAAATTTGCATGTTGAAGGAACCATAGTTCAGATACAACAAAAACACAATTAACTCTTCTCAAGTAATAAAAAAACGTAAAAATCTAATAGTATAGATAAAGGTGTAATAGACCAAATATTAGCATATGAATCTAATTTTATTAAATTATATGGAAACGAGAATGGTCAAATATTTAAAGAACTTCTTCTAAAAATTAAGGGAAGACGCACCTAAAGATTTATCAGGTAAAAAGTCTATTTTAAATAGACTTGAGACAATAGCTATGGGAGCTAGTAGTGATGTCATCTCTGCTGGAATATTATACTTAATAGGTCAAATATTGTGAGGTGAATTATGAGTTTAATTTCAGAACTACAAAGTGACTCGATAAATGAGAGGATTTCTCTTGAAGCTTTGTTACGTAAAGCATATCTTGTATCAAGAAAACTTGAGCTTAATGACTTTAGTGATATCATAACAAAGGAGCTGGAAGGTTATAGGATATTTGAGGAGGATAATAGTGATCGTGAAAGTATACCCAGCTATAGGTTAGTTAAGGGGTGTTTAAAATCTTTTAATCCGGTATATGGGTGGACACCAGTTATCATTGATGATCAGTCATTAGAGCAAGCTATTACTGTAAGATATATGCATCAATCGGTCTCTGAATTACAAGATTTGTATAATGCTGACGTAGATCCTATTATTTATTTATCTGGTGAGATGAATACTAGGCTTTCTAAGGGAACGGATGGTATTTTAACACAATTTGGGATTTTTTTGTCTCATGCATCAATCGGAAATATTTTAAATAGTGTTAGAAATTTAATCTTACGATGGGCATTGGATTTAGAGTCTGCAGGTATAACTGGAGATGGATTACAATTCTCAGAACAAGAAATTGCAACAGCAAATACCAATACAGAAATTCACAATTATATTAATAATTTTTTTATAATAGTGTTGACGGGGTTCAAATTCAGCAAGGAACGATAGATTCTAATATGGATGCATAAACTCTATACTTACTAATAAGCCAATTCTTTATGATTAGATAAATTTTTTTGAGAAAATAAACTCTTATAAGATATAAGAGAAGATTAATATAGCTTTATTAATACTTATATCTAATGTTTTTTTAATATATGATGAAAAAAATATTTTATGTGGAATTTTATAGGAATAAAAATTCTAAACTGCGTGTCACTGGTTCGATTCCGGTTAGGCGCACCAGTATAGAAAAAGAAGGTATACGACTTTTATAAGCCGTATACCTTCTTTTTTGTATTATCTTGCATTTCTTATGTGCTAGAATTATAATATTAGAGTAATATTCATATTTTATTCATGTTAAATCATGAATGGTACATAGAGGGGTGCTATACGATTCAGGTTTCATTAGGCAACTTTGAATCTTTTTTTGAGTGTATTGTTTTTGTTGTCTTAAAAGGGGAAACCAAATGAAAAAAGAATTACTGTTAACGGCTATGATCACTGCAAGTATTACTACAACAGGGTTTGCAGCATCTAATTTAGATATTAGTGCTACAACTGCTGCGCCACTAAGCATGCAAAATTCTATTGCCTATGGTGGGGATAATAAAGTTGAGCAGGGTATGTTCTCCCCTGTAAAAAATATATTGCTTGGTGGCGACAAGAATACCGTTCGACCTTCCGCTAATGATACTATCACCTCTGGTACTAATAATACTGTATCTGGCCCAGGGAGTATCGTAGCAGGTTGGTATAATACAAACTCTGCTACTCACAGCTTGGTAGTAGGTACTAGCAATACTATTGGTGGTACTAATAACATCGTAGGCGGCTTTGGCCATGCTAATAATGACAATGCGATTAACGCTTTATTAGTTGGTACACATAATAGTGTTGATGGTAAGAACTCCGTGGCTTTGGGCATGAATAATACTATTCAAGGCAACAATGCTTTGGTAGGTGGTACTGGTGCCAAGGTTCAAGGTAATAATGCAATCGCCTTTGGTGATAGTGCTAAAGCAACATACAACGATGCGTATGCAATCGGTCGTAAAGCTGAAGCAACTGCTCAAAATACTGTTGCTATCGGTAATAATGCAAAGGCCAATAACGATATGGGTACAGCGATTGGTTATAATGCAAAAGCAAAAAATGATTATGCTACAGCAGTAGGTTATAGTGCAAGTGGTACAGGTAATCAATCTTCTGCGTTTGGCTTTAATGCAGAAGCAACAGCTATGAATACAACTGCAGTGGGATCTTATGCAAATGCTAGCGGTGCGTATTCTACAGCATTGGGCTTTAAAACTGCAGCTTCTAATGAGGATGCTGTAGCATTAGGTAACTATTCTACTAGTGCTGGTAAAAGTGCCTTTGCTGCTGGTACATTAGCTAATGCAGCAGAAAAGGACTCTTTAGCAATCGGTCATAGCGCAACTACAACAAAGGAAAATGGCATCGCTATCGGTACAAATGCGAAGGCTACAACAGACAACAGCATTGCACTCGGGGCTAAGTCTGTTACTGACACAGCTGTATCTACTAGTTCCGGTGTTATCGGCGGCAGAACATATAGTTTTGCTGGTGGAAATGCAGTTGGTACATTGAGTATTGGTGATAGTGGTGCAGAACGTACCATTACAAATGTAGCAGCAGGTCGTGTATCTGCTACATCTACTGATGCAGTCAATGGCTCTCAATTACATGTTATTAAAGATGTAGTAGATAATCATGAAAACCGTATCACTACGATCGAAGGCGATATTAATACGTTAAATAATCGCATTATTAATGGTGGCACGAATAACTTGAATGAAGCTAAAGCGTATACGGATCAACAAGTATCTAGCGTAGCAGCGGCTTCTGCAGCGCTTGCTGGCTTGCATCCATTAGATTTCGATAAACATGACAAATGGTCCTACTCCGTTGGCTTTGGTAATTATAAAAATGCTAATGCAGCAGCTTTAGGTGCCTTCTATCGCCCTAATAAAAACACAATGTTTAATGCTGCTACTACCGTTGGTAATGGTCGTAATACAATTAGCTTAGGTGCTAATTTCAAATTTGGTAAAAGCTCCGAAGAGGTAACTACTGAAGATGCGGCACAACTCAAGAAAGATATGAAAGACCTATCTGAAAAGTATAATGAATTAGCACAAAAAAATATAATGAATTGGCAGCTAAATTAGAATCTAAATAAATTAGAACCTAAATAAGAATCCAAATAGTGTGAAAAATACCCCTACAAGACGTATCTTGTAGGGGTATTTTTTTCTATTAAATATGAAAGTACAGTGTCTTTATAATATGTATTTCTTTTTAAATGTAAAAAGTGCGGTGCTTTTTATTATAAGTATTCCTTAATAATGATATAATTAAGATACATATTAAGACATTTATTAAGATATATATTACATATAAGTTGCAGTGTATAGTGGAGAGTGTATATGAGCTTTTACAATTGGATTCAAGAAAAACTTTTCGACAATTACGAAGAATGGCATATGAAGAGCCCTGATTATAATCGGAATGGTTTTAATATAGTAGGTATAGATAATACATTAAAGGCTATGCATGATGGATATTTCATGTATGTTGAATTATACCCACCTCATGCCATCGATGGGTGTACTGCGATGAAGGCTCGTGTAGGGAAAACGAAGGATTCCGTAGATATATTCTTAGACATCGACCATAAAACCTATCGCATGGCTGATGTAAGCTATCCTGACGCAGTAAAGATGATGCGGGCTTTTGTGAAAAAACGCAGAGTACCTGATTGTAGTTTGTGTGTGGAAGTAGCGTATCTAGATATCGATCAGACGAAACTGACATTTACAGAGTTAGCAACGTTGTTGCTAGGCGATGCTAAACAAGCCAAATCATTCATGTCCAAGGCAAAGTTACATTCCATGGAAGAACTAGAAGATAGCTGGTGGAATCTCTATGAGAAGTTGCTATCTACTGGTCGTGCTGTAGAGTTATCTTTGAAATTCGAATTAGAGGATTTTCTTTATAATGTGCAGAAGTTAATCCATAATAAAAATTTATCTACTGATGAAAATTTAACTGGAGATGTATCTATTGATACAGCCGCATTTGATGACAGTCAATGTATTGGGGACTGGTGCACACATTTTAATTCCACGTGGAAAAACCATAAGTTAGTAGGTATGGACATCGGCACAGATAGTTTGGTGCTCATGGTACTTTCAAATGAGGAATTTAAAAGAGCCCAAGAACTAGCGAAAGAATTATTACATAGAATCGATGTAGCTGAACGTTTGTGATGTAACGAAAATTATGATGTAGTGGCACGATTATAATGTGGCCGTATCTATAAAAGGTCGTAATTATTAACTGTAAACAGTTTGAACTGTATAAATGTAATGAATAGGAGAGAGTCATATGAGTATTGTACATTTGCCAGAATATGAAGCAGAGTTCGAGCCGGAAGTCTTTGAAATCTATGCATTGCCGCGCAGTGATGCGAATGGGGCGAGTCCTTATTTAGAGAAGTACCATAGACCATTAGTGTCCACCGATGCTATCCTAGATACTCGAACTGGCGTGCTTGACCGTAGCGAAGGCATTTTGACGTGGATTATTGAGGGCCTTGATGATAGATGGGGTTATTCTTTTGAGCCCCATGGCGTTTACAAATTGTTGGTTAAGAAAGCAAAGCCTTTAGAGGACTTGGGCTATATGCGTCCTTCTTGGAATAATCGCTATTATGTGCTTGAGGTGTTAGAGGAACATGCTAAACATAGTGAGTTAGAGGCGTTGTCGGCTTATTTGAAAACCCCTAAATACCTTCATACTGATAGGGGTGATTTCCTGTTAAATCGAGAGTATCAATATTACACAGCGAGAATTGATGATTATGCATTCACCCTTGATGTGGATGAGGGTTCTGATGAAAGCTGTACTGTAGCATTGGCTGCTTTCAATACAGATCGATAAATTTCAAAGCACTTTTGAACAACGAATTAGTACCTATATTAGTGAGACATTTACTAGAACTCGCTAATGATTGGCTCGACAATGACGACCAAGATCCGATTACGTCAGAAAGTATTTGCTAAGCGTATTACGATGGGCGAATTGGCGTTTCGCAACGATGGCACCATAGAGGTCTATTATGACGATGATGATATCTTTCTGGGGGACACTGCATCATAGCTCATATTGATGCGGATGGGAAATCCCTACTGAGTGCGGATATTGCAGGATAATCAACTAACGGAGCGTGCGACTGTGGGGTATCATGAGAAAAATCTGAATTAATGACATTATGGAATGTTGAAAGCTGGTCTGAAGAACCGTATGGCGTTTACTTTGTATCTCGTCAGATTGGGCGATGGGGCTAATCACGAAAAATCATACATGAGACCAAGAATCTGTAGAGGATACATAAAGACCTAGAAAATGTCAAAAAAGCTTTCAATATTAGTTGCACCAATTATACTGAGGACTGAGGTGCTTTTCACTACCAATGTGGAAACAATTATATGTTCAAATTAGATGAATTAGACCAACTGGCGACAGAGACTCATACAAAAGGGAGATACCTCAAGATGAGTCTGCTGTCCTAACACTAACAGATATTATGTTAGATAAATCAGGTTGTTACGACGCATTTGCACTAGGTTATGATATGGGTGAATCCCCAGCAGGACATCTATATGTTTTGGTTTCTTTTGATGAAAATTTTACGGCTCAACAAGATGTGATATATGAAACCTTATAGAGTTGTATTAAAGTGGGTGACGCTGGGTGTTGTAGACTACCTAAAAAAATATAAGTGATACATAGGAGAGAGACGATGGAAAGATATGTATAATCTAGTCAGAGATTTCTTCAGTCAATGATATGGATTTAGATGATTTATTTGATTCCGAAGCTATTATCTGGATTGACTGGCGCGAGTATGACGAAGATGTAGTACGCTATTTTAATGATATGATGGATGAGCCTATCGATATTCAAACCGTTAGTAATGGCAAGCTCTATGGTGACGATATTGTATTGACAAATGGGCGATAAAGAACTGCAGATTCCTTTACGTTGATGAGCAAAGAGCGAGATGTAACCATCAAATATTTCAATGAATTTGTTAAACCTGATTATGAGGTACGTTGGTTTTACTGAAAGTCTTGGAAACGATACGCTCGGCTTTTACCGTGCTTTCAGGGGCAGAATGGGCCAATTTAGAAGATGAATTTGGTGCAGATACAGTTCGTTATTATTTCGAACCTATTGATCTTGAAAGTAACATGTTTAATCTCGATATGAGCTGAGGTTTCTGCATTGTTAGAATTACGAGAAAATAAGAGATGAAATAACGGTAAATGATGCTGATTTGAATAAGAGGTTAGTAATATGGACTATTTAGAAAATATTACATGAAGATTCCAACTAGCAGCAGAGTTTTGATACTGCTGTTTGATTTCTTTTTGCTCAATGAGCCAGCTGAAGAACGGGATGACGGCTGAAGGGGCGATGCACCTTTCTCTATGGATCCGGCAAAGGCTTTTGCTCGTGATGGTGCCGGTGGTGAATATCATCAATTAGAGGATGGCTCTATCGGGTTATGTCAGCAGTGAAGGGTCAATGTGGTCGTATAGCTGAAAGTGTAGATGATTTAATCCATTTGTTGGTGTATAGCATTTGCTGGCATGATTATTGTGACTCAGCCAATATACGGATATAGGGTACTCTTGAAGCGTATGCTAATGAGCGTCATGACTGAAATTACATCTTATACAGAAATGAATGAATGGGAAACTGTTGTTCAGGCGCTAGGCATGAACTCTAGAAGTAAATGTAGCTGCTGAATTACAAAAAAGTTTCTATGATTCAGCACATCGAAAGCTCTCTGTACTATAGTTTGTTATTTCCATGAAGATGATGGTATTTACGCCTTATGAAAGTCTATTCTTTTAATATGTAAAATGGGAAAAATAATCAGTAATAAAAGAGTATTTCAAGCGGTTTTGTGTTAAATAGGAGAATCATATGGCTATTGACGGCGTAAAAGATCATAGATAGTGATGATGGACATGATATTTATAATGTGATTGTTGAGCGGTACAGAGGATGGCACTCAGTGTCGATACCATAGTTTCAGAAATCTTAGGTGAAGAACAGAAATTTTTTTGTACTGATGAGTTTTTACACAGAAATTTATTGGACTGCTGTGGCCTATTCTCTGTGGAAGATAGGGTCATCTACCAGATGATGTCAAAGAGAAAGCCTTAGACATAATCGCTCAGGGTCGCTCATGAGTTTTGGCTAGAAATCGATGGTAAGGCTCTTAAACAACGTCAAAAGGTGTTAGATAAGTTAGCAGTACAGCTACAAAGCGAAAATCCAAAGCCTGTTAAAGGTTCGTAAATCTAAAACAAAGCGAGAACCTCATTTTAAGGTGGGCGATGTATTAGCTGTTAAGTTTGAAAACGAGTATGGTGCTATTTTTTTGTTTCTGACGTGGATCAATCACCACGGAAAAATCGAATATCATTTGGCCTGTACGCGGCTTTTTACAAAGAAGAAAAAAACCTACAATGGAGCAGTTTTTTTAAATAGTAAAAATCGCCTGCCGGAAAGACAATACAAATTTCGGCATCGATACAGACTGTTGGTTTAACCATAAAGACCTAGGCCTATTGCTAGACCATTTAGAAATCATTGGGGACGTCGAACTATATCCGTGTAAATTATGGACACTAGCACCAAGAAGAACGCTTGGAAGATATCTATGAGGAGATAGCAGATGAGCTAGAATAGGAAAACTACGTCTCATAGACACCTATGAACTGGTGAAAGAGGTTGTTCAGAATAATCAGTGACCAAAGGCGTTACTATATGGGCATACATAAAAAGAGATGCATATAAAAAAATGTACATATAAAAGGTTACTATAAGGGTGTAAATACATGGATACTATGACGAAACAATGCATAGAAAACTGTGAAAAGTCAGTGACATACCCGTGGCATCGTTTAACCACAACCTACGGTCGTGCTACAGATTTTCCTGCTCAGCTTGAGGTGTTGTGGGATATGAAGAACGTTGATGCTATTGATTCGGCTGGTGAGGCGTTAGCCCAGAAATATTGAGCATCAATCGACTTTATGGCATGCTACACCATTTGCTATGATTTTTCTTGCATCGTATTTTTCAAGAAAGCCCTAGAAGAGAGAACGTTCAGAATGAGGTAGCTCAGTATTTAGTAGAACAATTGGTTGAGTCTGTTTACTGTGATTGCTGAGTGTATCAGAGATGGGTCTTATGCTAGAACATGCAGATCCATCTACCGAATTTTTGAGGATATGCTCAACGAAGAGTATCTCTGGTCGGAAGAGTATGATGAAGACGAAGATGTTCTCAGATATGAGGAAGAGGATGTATTTCCTGATGATTTATTTCTTTTAGTTTCTATTACTACTCACTGCAAGTGCTTTTTATTAGCTATTCCGTTATTAGATGAAGCTCATGAAGAAGAGGGCAAATTTACTAGAACTACTGACAGAGATAGAGCACTAATAATCTATGGAGGTTATACGGGTACTAAATATTTATAGGGAAATCATGGATTATTACATATCTAGAGATTCTGAGATTACAGTTATCTAGGAGGGTTTATGGGACTATGGGACTAATTGCAAATTATAGCTGTTTTAAGCGATGCAAATTTAAAAAGAGCTTAAAAGCTATGGGCTCAGAAGAAGAGGAAATTCTTGAAAGTGTTGAAGAGTGGAATGACGACGATGAGTTATTGCTCGATATTGACAAGATGTGGGATGTACTCCACTTTTGTGCTAACTGGCGTGGGCACTGACCATAAAGGACGATAAATAACCCTCTTAGCCAAGCGGTACTAGGCATAACGGCTGTTGAGGATATATCGGACTATGTAGCGTATACAGAACACAATTATTTAGCCAATATCGTGGCAGCTCTAGATCAATTTGATATGGAAAGTGCACTTGAATCTTTTGATATGGCTGCTTGTAAAGAGGCAGAGCTTTATACCCAAATATTTGGGACTATGATGAGGAAGAGGAAGAAATCAAAGATGAGACTTCTCCATGATTTCGAGCAGATGAAGTGCTTCTATAAAACAAGTGCTAGAAGCTAATGGGAATGTGCTTGTATCGATTTGTTAGGCTCGTTATAAATCTGTTGGACTATGGATCTAGTTGTAGATAAACCAATTATGCGAACTGACGAAGATGAGGAATTGTAACATGGCAGTGTTAACAGAAAAAGCAAAGTTAAATATGGCTTTTGACTACTATCATAAGGATGACGCAAACGACTAAAATCTGTGAGTAGAGGTCTCTGAATATGATGGTGAAGACAAGTTGATAATCAAATTGCACACAGCTAGATGAAAGACTATTCTGCTAAAGATAAAAAGCGAATTTTACATGGAGTGGTGTGATTTTCTAGTTGAAATCATCCAGATATCTTTTACAGAGCTCATGTTTTTGTACAAGAATGTCACAGGAGTTATTTGATGCGGTATGTGCTCAGCGTAGACTTAAAAAAAGGTTACATATAAAAATGGGGTGTCTATCCAGATATTTTCAAAAACTTGAGAACTTTACAAGAACTAGAATATCTACATATTGGGTCCGGAAGAAGTGTATCGAGTTTAGAGCCTATTTCAAAGATTAGAAAATTTAGTAGCTCTGTCGATTGAAAAACTTTCAAAAAAATTGATGATTATGCGCCATTAGCTAATCTGAAGACATCTTGAAAGTCTTGCTCTAGAAGGTGATTTTGCAGCTCCTAAAATTCTTAAGGTTCAATCCTTGGGAATTTCTTTACGCTATATGAAACAGCTACGATTCTTTTAGCTTCTTGACCGCTAAAGGTGATAGATAAAGACTATTCTCCCATTTTAGAACTCAATAATCTAGAACATCTTACATTAAAATCTTGTAAAGAGGTTAAACAGCTGTATCCTCAATTCGTTAAAGTACCAAAACTAAAAATATGGCACAGTTTTAGAACGACCAGAATTATATGAGAAATAGGGCTTGAGATATAAGTCATGAGCTATAACTTATAAGACATAAAAGGGAATAATCATAATGGATAAAGCGCGTAAAAAGGAATTATTGAAAAGGCTTATAAAGCTAAAGCAAAAAGCAATCATTTTCAAGATAGTTTGCCTATGGACGAAGAATTGTTTTGGAATCTCTTTGATTATGTAGACGAGAAATTAGAAACAAATGACGGTTGCGACCATAGTCTGACTTTCACAAGAGAGTTTTTGGAAAAAAACAAAAGGTAGATGTTGAAAGCGTACTAGACTGGATTATCAACGAAGGTGGCGGTTGTGATTGCGAGGTTCTCTACAATGTAGAGGAACGTTTTGAAGAGTACTGTTAATAGTATTTTTTATAGTTAATTTTATGTATTTGCAGGTGTTACCATAAAGGTATATAGTATAGGCATGTGATGGATATAGTCACATGTCTATTTCTTTATAAGGAGGACGCTATGCAACACGTTCAAACCCGCAGTACTACGTCCGCGTTAGTACTCACAGCCGTATTGATTGCCCTCGCAACACTGTTTACCATGTACACGAAAATTCCAGTACCTGGCATTCGCGGCTATTTCAATGTTGGAGATGTCGTTATTATGACGTCAGCTCTATTATTAGGTCGAAAATACGGCGCCTATATTGGTGCTATCGGTCCAGCGTTAGCTGATTTATTCCTCGGCTACGCAGTCTTTGTACCAATCACCTTCGTGGTGAAAGGCATTGAAGGCTATCTTGTCGGTACTGTCTATAACAATAAGACAACTACCTCTGCCTTGGTGGCAACCATCGTAGGTGGCATTATCATCGTAGCGGGCTACTTTATTGCGGAATACTTCGTCTTCGATCCAGGTGTAGCCATTGCTAGTATTGTGACTAATACCATTCAAGCCGTTATGAGCGTTATTATTAGCATGATTCTCTATGCTATCTTGCGTAAACGATTGGGATAGGATTAGTGCTTCACAATTCATATACAAATTATGATATAATTTGTATATGAGGAGGTGCTTTTATGGGGTTATTACGTGAAAGTATCCGGCCATCGTCGGATTTAAGAAATAAATATAATGAAATCTCTACAGTTTTGAAAACAGGGGATGAAGCTTGTATTATGACGGTAAATGGTCGTGGTGATACGGTATGTATGGGATATGAAACCTATAATAAATTGAAAGCACAGATAGAATTATTAGAGGCTATTGCCTTGGCAGAGGAAGATGAACGAAAAGGTAGAATGGGTCCTATTGAGGATACTTTTATCAGCATAGAACAGTTGTTAGCTGAGGCGGAATAGTTATGGAAGACACTGCTTATCGTATCATTATTATGGCACAGGCTGATCAGGCATTGCATCATATTGTTCTGCATGTAAAGCAATCTTTTTTTCCAATGAAACTGCCAAGTCTGTTTATCAAGAGATTAAGGATAGAATTCTTTTTATTAGCGGATAATCCTTATATGGGCATGATTCCAAGACATACTGTTTTACGTAATAAAAACTATCGTATGTTGATTATTAATAAAAAAATATTATTCTATATCGTGTCTTTGATGATGAAAAAGAAGTGCGCATATATAATATATTTAGTCAACGGCAAGATTATTTACAACTTCTGCAAGGATTGTAGATGTTTAGTTGATTTGGTATAGATGAATAAAGGGAGACCCGTTGTGAGTCTCCCTTTTGTAGTTATTTCTTTGGAGCATTGATAGTGATGATTTGTCGTAATAACGACAACAGCCCTTCGTTACCAACTGGTAGCTGAAAACGAAAGGCCATTTCTGCATGTTTTATAATGTTTTGGGATGAGCCTGACGGAACCACTCGTCGACTATCTATCTATTAATTAATTAATTAATAGAGGGATTATCATATATAGTCAATTTGAACTAGATAAGTAAATATGACATCATTGTAAATTAATTGGAACTTGGACTGAATGGACATATTTTATTTGTTTTGTTAATATAAAACTCAATAATAATTTTATGTTGTGTGTTATGATTGGTGAAGTTTTATGGTTAGAGTTTTTATATTTATTTTTATTGCTAGTTGTTTTGAGTCCTATTAATGCTTTTTGCTGATTATCAGAGGGATACGTTTGATATACAACGCTCTCTTTAATGAGCAGATACATTCTCAGTTAAAGGTTCCGGCTGAAGTCCTTAGAACGAAGAATGATAAAGATTATAGTTTTACATTAATGATAAGAACGGATTCTCAAGGACGTATTACTTCTGTTGAGTTAGATTCAAATGAGAATATATCTAATGATGAGATATATTCAAAAATTAGTACAGTCTGCAAAAAGATACAGTTTGGAATATAGGGTATATTGATGTTAAAGAAGATCTTGTTATTTATGTTCCTTTTCATTTTTATAATATCCTCTAAGGACGATGTAAATTGACAGCCTCTAGAATTCAGACTATACTATAAGTACAAAAAGAGCCAGTTAACGTGTTCTAGGCGTTAGGCTCATCAAAGAATGTTGATTTGATAAACCTAACGTGTCTAAGTATTGCAGTACTTAGTCTTAAACGTTAGGTTTATCTTATTTTGTAGCTATTTACTAGTTACTTTTTTTAAGAATTAACACTACGAGGGTAGCGAATAAAAATTATTAATGATAATGCTTCGTATACAGTCATAATGTCACCTCCCTCGAAAAAGACGGAGATGAACCTAACTCATGTTAATGGCTCTTTCGTTATTAGTATATAGCGGATTTTTGAATATTGAAAAATACGAATTAATTTCGTACAACTTTTTACACGAATAAAAGGGAGACTTTATCAAGAGTCTCCCTTTGTTAGTTTTAAATAGGGGTTATAGGACAAAACGTGTTGGTTTTATAGGCGATGGAGCCAGTAAATTACTGGCTCCATCGCTATTTTAAGTTCTTTTGATAAACTTAGAGGGTGGACAAAAATGTGTTGGTAAAAAGTCCCAAAAATCCTTGATTTTACTGGCTTCAATAAGGTTATATCTTCTTAGAAAAATCGTGTTCTAAGTGGAGGGAATAATCATGCTGGTAAGATGTATAAATTGTGGATTTTCTTGTCAAAAAAATATGGGAAAAACTAAAGCTGGATCACAACGATGGCATTGTAAGCAGTGTAACATCACCTTTACACAAACTATTGATAATACTACTAAATGTTTTCATCGATTTCTAAATTGGTTATTTAGTAAAGAAACATAACAGGACATGCCTGGGCAGGGCCGTACATTTCGTAGACAGATAGCTGATTTCTGGCAAATATGGCCTATGCCGCCCAAAATTGAAACCTCGAGAGATGTGGTATTCGTTGATGGTATTTACTTAGCTAAAAAAAGCTTGTATTTTTGATCTGTTATGATGGTGAATATGTATTAGGGTGGTATTTATGTAGGTCAGAACAGTCTCGCTCATGGCAAGCTCTTATGCAGCGAATAGCGACCCCCATTGTGGTCGTTTCTGATGGTGGACCTGGTCTTAGAAAAGCATTAAAAAAAGTTTGCGTACCGCCAAGCTTCAACGTTGTATTGTTTATGCCGTATGGCAAGTACATCGTTACACTACTAGGTGACCTAAGACATTAGCAGGCATTATGTTAAAAAGATTTAGCAAGCGATTTATATAACGTAAAAACACAGGAAGATGCAAAAATATGGATTCAACGATTATTTAATTGGAGGATGACTTTTAAAGAGTTTCTAAGTGAAATGACACGTGATAGTCATGATAATTTAAGAGCTACGCATGAACGATTACTAAAAGCCTATAACTCTCTAGTGGTATTAATTAATACAGAGACAATGTTTCGATATTTAGATGAAACATTGGTGTTGGATAAAGAATGTCCGAAGACTAATAACCCTATTGAAGGCGGAGTAAACGCACAACTCAGACGTTTATTGCGTTACCATCGAGGAATGTCTGTAGAAAAACGTATAAAAGCGGTCTTTTAGTGGTGTTATTTACACTCACCAAGACCGCTTTCTGCAAAAGAAATACTTAAGGTAATGCCAACTGATGCAAGTATTTCTAAAATATATAGTTCTATGAATGAAAGAGCCCAACTTCAAGGCATAATTCCAACTTGGGGGATGCCATTTCTTGGGGGTGATTTGCATAACTATGACAAATTATCTTTTCAATGATTGGGATTAAAAGTACCAACACGTTTTTGTCCTATAACCCTTAAATAGACTAATATTTATTAATAGATTTTTATTACTGTCATTCCTTAATTACAGTATGTTTCGTTCTTCAAAGACCGCTTTCACCGTGAACAGTGCGTTCAGCACGCGTGGAAATCCCGCATAGGGGATGCAGTGGGTACAGACCTCTACGATTTGCTCGGGCGCAATACCGATATTGAGTGCCGCATTGGTGTGTACTTTCAGCTGTGCCTCGCAACCGCCCAGCGTTAATAGGGATGCGAGCGTAATCAGTTCCCGTTCCTTGAAATCCAGGTTGGGGCGCGTGTAGATGTCGCCGAACAGCTCGACCAATAAATCGGCTATGGCCGGTGAAATCTCTTGAATTGTGTTATACACCTCCTCGCCGTGCAGCCCGTCAATTTGTTTCAATGTGTTCATACCGATGTTAAAACGTGTTTCTTTCATAATTATTACCTCCGTCTAGACGTATGATATATGCTCGAGTATACTTGAGGTCAAGGTGGTGAAAGTATGAAAATCGGTGAATTTTCAAAATTGGTGGGACTGTCTATTTCTACATTACGATATTATGAGGATCAAGGGTTCCTTCACATCGAGCGGCAGAACGGCATTCGCAATTACCATGCGGAGGATGTGGGGTTTGTGCAGTTTATTAAACGCTTGAAAGACATGGGAATGCCGCTTGCGAATATCAAGCGGTATGCGGATTTAAGGTATGCCGGATCTCATACGGTTCATGAAAGAATGACACTGTTACAAGACCACTATCGGTTTATTGAGGCCGAAATCAAACGATTGGAAGGCTATAAGAATAATCTAGAAGATAAGTTAGAGTTGTATGAAACTTTAATAAAGAGAAATGAGATTGATTAGGTTTTTATTGTAGATGGTATATAGCACTTGTATCAATGTGGAGGTAGGTACCTCCTATTAATCATAATTTGACGATATATGGTATTCAACCTATAATATGAGTAGATAGCCGAGCGAGTAGAGACGTCAGGCTCATCTCAAAAAACTGAAAAAATCAGGAAATGGCCTTTTCGTTTTATCTAGCTACGAGCTGTAACGAAGGGCTATTTGCTTTTTGTAAAAGCAAATAAGGGCAATAAGTGAGCCGAAAGAAATGAGAATTGTCAAAATATCTATGACAATTGATAAAATTTCAAAATCACTCATAGTTTCACCCCCTTCTAAAAAGAAGAGAGGCCCAACCTCGTCGGCTACACTATTATTATAATGCGAACTAATATGCGATACAATAAGCATTGATTAATAGAGATATAACTATTTTTATAGAGTAGTTATAATGTTTTAGTGGAATAAAGTTTTATATGGTATAATACTTTCATTATGTAGTGAGAAAAGGAGATCTAAATGGCAAATTTACCTAACTGCCCTAAGTGCATGATGAGTACACATATGAAGATGGTCATATGTTTATCTGCCCTATGTGTGGCAATGAATGGACAGCGGCTGACGCACAAGCTGCAGCTGAAGCAGGTATCATTCGCGATGCTAACGGCAACGAGCTAGCTGATGGCGATACAGTTGTTGTTGTAAAAGACCTCAAAGTAAAAGGTGCGGGCATCTTGAAACAAGGTACGCGCGTAAAAAATATTCGCCTCATCACTGGTGCCAGCGATGGCCATGATATCGATTGCAAAATCGATGGTTTCGGTGCGATGGCATTGAAATCCGAAATGGTTAAGAAAATCTAACTATGAATAAATCCCTACTGATTATGCATCGGTGGGGATTTTTTCGTGGTATAATCAACGTATACTGCGTGTAGCGTGAGAGTATTTAGTCGAGAGGAAACTATGTTAAAACGTGTTGTGTTACTAGCCTTATTGGCGTCTATGATGGGAACTGTTAGTTCTTTAGCGGCTGATTTAAAGCCTACAGATAAGCGTACTTATGAATTACAGCAACAAATCTCTTATAATGTCATCATTCCTAGTGAGGCTTTTAAAACGAGTGCTGACGGTACCTTGATTGTTCCAGTGGAGATTAAGACCGATGATAAGGGCAATATTGTGGCCGTTGAAGCGGGACCTAATAATTGGAAATTAGATCGAGAGGCTTACCCCATCTTTGAAGAGGCTGCCAAAGAGGCGGCTTGGAATACAAAGCATGTGGATACAGAGGAAGCATTGGTGATAACCATTCCAGTTAGTATTGTTATGCTATCCGGTGATAAGCCTAAGAAAAAATAAAGGAGCACTTATGGAAGCTACAAAAGATTTAGAAAAATATACTTACGACCTACTGGCGGAGCGTGGCGTTACGTTAGAGGATATTGCGGAGCTTGTTTTATACGTTCAAAAACCGTATATGCCGAATTTAAAGATTGAAGAGTGCCGTGAGCATGTGGAATCCGTGCTTTCAAAACGAGAGGTACACAATGCGATAATTACGGGCATTGAGCTCGACAAGTTAACGGAACAAAATAAACTGTCTCAGCCTTTGCAACGCATCGTGGCTAATGATGAAAGCCTCTATGGCATCGATGAAATCTTGGCCTTTTCCATCGTTAATCTGTATGGTTCTATTGGCTTTACGAACTATGGGTATTTAGATAAGGTAAAGCCTGGTATTATCAAAAAGCTAGATAGTAAACAGGGCGGCCACTGTAATACCTTTCTCGATGATTTAGTAGGTGCGGTGGCGGCCGCTGCGGCAGGAAAGCTAGCTCATAATGAGCCACACCGCGTACGTCATGCGTTAGCTGAGGAAAAAGAATAAATGACTGCTATTGATGTTATTAAGAATTAAGAGTATAACTAGTAGTGTAGTGAATAATTAATGTATTCTTTGTAGACTATATACAGGAGGAACTATGCAAAAGGTTCTAGTTGTTATCGATATGCAAAAAGATTTCGTAGATGGCGCTCTTGGTTCAGCGCAAGCACAGATGATTGTAGAAAATGTGCGCAAAAAAATTGAGAACTTTGACGGGCCTATCATATTTACACGCGATACGCATGATACTAATTATCTTGAAAGCCAAGAGGGCAAGTTCTTACCTGTAACACATTGTGTGAAGAATACAGACGGTTGGCATATTGTGTCTGGCTTAATCGAGGCAGCAGAAGGGCGTCCTATCATGAGCCCTGTATCCTTTATCGATAAGCCAAATTTCGGATCCCTTGAACTATTATCCCGTTTGGAAGGCATGAATTCGGTGAACCCTATTGAGTCTATCACGCTCGTTGGTTTATGTACCGATATATGCGTTGTTTCTAATGCGATTATACTGAAAGCAGGCTTGCCAGAAATCCCTGTTTATGTAGACTCTAGCTGCTGTGCAGGTGTTACGGAAGAATCCCATCAAGCAGCATTAACAACAATGAAATGTGCCAATGTATCGTTGAATAATTATCTTGTTATCACTATAGTAGATTGAATTACATCGGTGTATAGTGATTAACATATACTATTGATGCATAGTAAACATATACCATTGAGAATTAGAATTTTATATTGGTAAACGAACCCAAAGGCTATAGGAAATCCTATAGCCTTTTTACATGGAAAATCATATTGACGATTTTCTATATACAATGTAGAATAAATAAAAATGATAATTCATATCAATTAAATAAAATAAAGATGCAGGTGCATCGAAACGCTTTCACCAGAATGATACGTACTGATACATATCGTTCCATGCCCTAAATTTAAGGAGGACTATCATGAAACCTTTCGAACTCGCACCATTACCATATGCTTATGATTATCTTGAGCCTGTTATCGACGCAGAAACAATGAAATTGCACCATGATAAGCACCATCAAGCGTATGTTAATAATTTGAACGCTGCTATCGCGAAATACCCTGATCTAGCTTATGGCTGTGTAGACTGCATCCTCGGCGACATCGCTAATGTGCCAGAGGACATCCGCCAAGCGGTTATCAACAATGGTGGCGGTCACAAGAACCACACTATGTTCTGGGAAGTCATGACAAAACCAGATACGTCTAAATTGGAAGGCCCTTTGAAAGAGGCTATCGACGCAGAACTTGGTGGCTATGATGCCTTTGTTGAAAGCTTCTCCGCTGCGGCAGCTACACGCTTTGGTTCTGGCTGGGCTTGGCTTGTGGTAAATAAAGATGGCAAACTAGAAGTAACATCCTCTGCGAATCAAGACAATCCTCTATTAGAAGGTAAAAAAGCCATCCTTTGCCTAGATGTTTGGGAACATGCATACTACTTGCACTACCAAAAACCGTCGCCCAGACTATATCAAGGAATTCTTCCGCGTTATTAACTGGGATAAGGTTTCTGAAAAACTACGAAAAAGCCTTGAAACCTCATCATCAATAAGATAGCTTTAAATCCTCTCAAAAACTAGATATATTTTTAATAGATAACGGATAGTTGATATATTCTCCTCCATACTTGACTGGGGATGTATTATCTATCCGTTATTTATATATATAAATTTTGATATTTTTTTAGAAAGAACTTTCAAAAAGTATTGCCATGGATACAGATTTTTCTAATCGATATCATTTATCATAGGGTCATAGGTTATTTTAGATAAACCTTTCACAGTATATATTTCCTTGTATACACAGTAGTACGTATAGAGGGCTACTCACATAAGTAATAAATAATATTTTTGACACGAGGGGATCAAAATGGAAAAGAAATTAGATTTGTCCAAATCCGTATATGATTTGGTAAAAGAATATCCTGAAGTAACAGAGATTATGAAAAGCTTAGGGTTCAGTGAAATCACTAATAAAGTAATGTTGAACTCTGTTGGTAAAATCATGACCATTCCTAAAGGGGCTAAGATGAAAGGCGTATCCATGATGGATATCGTGAGCGCATTTATGAAAGCCGGCTTTACATTGGAAGGTGAAATGCCAAACCTACATGGTGATGATGCATCTGCTAATGGTGCTCCTGCAGAGGCAGCTACTACTCACACAGAGGCATCTAATGCTAATGACAATGCAGAAGCTAATGCTACTAAAAATGTAGAAGCTAATGTAGAGGATACTGTTACAGATAGCGAACGTGTAGAACAATTGAAAGGCTTCTTGAAACGTTTGGGCACAGGGCGAAGAGCTTGGTTCTGTTCGTGAAGACTTTGCGAGCCAATTCAAACATGTTGAGGCTAGTGAAATCATGAAAGCCGAACAAGGTCTTATGCGCGAAGGTACACCTTTAGAAGAGGTACAACAATTATGTGACCTTCACTCTGCATTGTTCCATGGTTCCACCATTCATGAACAAATGGATGCAGAACATGCTAAGGTAGAAGCGGTTCTAGAAGCTCAAGAAAAGAGCAAGAGTGTTGTGACCTTGGTAGAAACTGCAGGTCATCCGTTAAACCGATTGACAGAAGAAAATAAAGCGCTCGACGAGTTGATTGAGGCTATTCGTCCAAAAGTAGCAGACAAAACTGCCACTTATGATGATGTGAATACAGTGCGTCAACTATCTGTTCACTATGCTAAAAAAGGCGATTTATTATATCCAAAATTGAAAGTGGATTATGCGATCGGTGGTCCATCCATGGTTATGTGGACTGTTGATGGCGATATTCGCGACCAATTAGGTGATTTAGCAAAATCTAGCCAAAGTGTAGATGATTGGTATAGACGTTTTGATGAGCTTCTTACACGTGCTCAAGAAATGATCTACAAAGAACAAAATATCTTGTTCCCAATCTGTGCAGAAAACTTCAGCAAAGAAGATTGGTATCAAATTTACAAAGATACAGCGCAGTATGAAGACATTTTTTTGGTGTAACACGTATTGCTTGGCCAGAAGCTGATGCCGCATTAGCTGCGCAAACTACAAAACCAAGTGGTGATAATAATGCTATCGGGTTAATTGGTGGTACTTTAACTGTAGACCAACTAGATGCTATGCTCAATACAATGCCAATGGAGGTAACCTTCGTTGACCATGAAGATATTAACCGTTACTTCAACGATGGTGAAAAGGTATTCAAACGTCCTACTACAGCAATTGGCCGGGACGTGTATTCCTGTCATCCGCCAAAGGTAGAACCAATTGTACGCGGTATCATTGATTCTTTCCGTAAAGGTGACCGCGATAATGTGGCAGTATGGCTTGAAAAACAAGGCCGTCCATTCTATGTAAACTACATGGCGGTACGCGACCAAAAATAATAACTATATTGGTACATTAGAACTCGTACAAGACATGCAATTTGCAAAGGAACATTTCGATAGAATTAAATAAAAACTAGTGTAATACTAGTTGTGTGATACAGTGAAACTTTGATACAAAAAGGCTGCTCTAACATTGATGATGCTAGAGCAGCCTCTTTTATTTGTACAAAATGAATTTATTAATATGATTAATGTATTTCCTGATGAGAGGTTCCTATTAAGGGAGTACGTACTTGATAATATTATGGGTAGCAGTCCTGATATTTTCAAGGCTAGTAGCCAAGTTTAGGCGTACAAAGGTGGCGTAGTTTTCGCCTCCAAACCATTCGCCAAAGCTTGGTGCAATGCGGCATTTATTTTCGAATAAGTCATGCATATCTTCAGCCTTAACATAGGCACCAAAATCAATCCATGCTAAATAGGTGCCGTCCATAGGGCTGATGCGGATTTGTGGTAATGCCGTACAAAGCTCTCGGCACAGATATTCATAATTTTCACGTATAACAGCCAGTACATCTGTGAGCCATGTCTCCGCCTCTGGATGTGTGTAGGCTACAGTGATGGCCGTTTCGGCAATAACGTCGGAGTCCGTATGGTACACATGGGCTTTATAGGCATTGTATTGGCCCCTCAGCTTTTCGTTGGGAATGATAACCTCTGCGTGATGCAAGCTAGCCATATTAAACGATTTGGACAGGGAAGACATAGCAATAATGTTATCCGCATAGGCACCGCTAGCTACTGTTAGAGCCGATGTAAATGGTGTTGAACCCGTAATGAGATCTTGATGGATTTCGTCGCTAATGATGAGCACCCCGTGACGCTCACAAATGCTAAATAGCTTATTCATCTCGTCTTCTGTCCACACATGCCCTACAGGGTTGTGTGGATTACAGTGAATGAACAGTTTAATATCGTGCTTGGTAATTGCTGTTTCAAAGGCCTCGTAATCTACGGTGTAGCGATTATCGTCACTGCGTTTCATAGGAACGGCGATGATCTGGCGCTGTGCATCGCTAGCGCTCGTATCAAAGGCGCCGTACACAGGACTTAGAACGGCAATGGCATCATTTGGTTTTGTGAAAGCCCCAATACACCACATAATGCCTGTAATGACATTTGGAGCGTTGGTGAGCCAGTCTTTAGAAAGTATACAGTTATGGCGCCGCTTATACCAATCTATGACTGCTTCAAGATACTTGGGATTTGTCATGGTATAGCCTAAAGGTTGGGCTTTTACATAGGTACAAATAGCCTCTTGTATGCACTGAGGCAGCATGAAATCCATATCTGCTACCCATAGGGGTAATAAGTCGGTGCGGCTAAATTTTAAGTGCTCGCCGTCCCATTTGCGAGAATGGGAACCGCGGCGATAGATATAGTATGTTTCAGTAAAGTCTTTTGTGTTCATAGTGAACCTCTATACGTGTATGTTAATGTGCTGGGAATTAATTACTCTATCTATTATCAGTATACATGCATAGATATATATGTAAATATACACTTAAGAATTGCTGTTACAGTATCTTCTGTTTCTATGCAATCCTTGCATGAATAGGGGCTATATTGGTATACAAAAGGTGCTATATTTGCTTGACTGTTGGGACTTTCACAATTTAGAATATACTATAGAATAGTGTGTGTCTGACCAGTGACCACACGTCTATCGAATGGTTACAAAAGATAAATCTTAGCAGCATGTGGCGGCATCCCTATGTGAGAGGGCTCATCGGATTGCTCAGGTACATGCGACGCTGTATAAGTATAGTACTGGATCCTTATTAGGAGGCATGTGCCATGAGTAACGAATTAAAACCACTACATTTTGATGCGGATTATACAATGGAGGAAGCGCTCGCTGAGGCGAAACGTTGTCTGAATTGTCCAAAACCATTGTGCCGTATGGGTTGCCCTATTGAAAACGAAATCCCTCGTTTTATCCAAGCTATTGCGCGCGGTAACTTCGGCTTAGCCAACGATATCTTGGCAGAACGTACAAACTTGCCATCCATTTGTGGCCGCGTATGTCCACGCGAAAACCAATGCGAAGGTAACTGTATCATGAATAAGGCGAAGAAACCGCCTATTAACATCGGTAAATTGGAACGTTTTGCTGCTGATTTTGAAAGCGTCAATGAACTTCGCAAACCTAAGAAAATTAAACAAGATCTTGGTAAGGTTGCCGTTGTAGGTTCCGGTCCTGCAGGTTTGTCCGTAGCCGGCGATATCGCTAAACTTGGTTATGATGTAACTGTATTTGAAGGCCAATCTGAACCAGGTGGTGTACTTTTATTCGGTATTCCTGAATTCCGTTTGTCTAAATCCGTTGTACGTCGTGAAATCGCACGTCTTGAAGGTTTAGGCGTTAAATTCGTATGTAATACATTTATCGGTCAAGATAAAACATTGGATGAACTCTTCGCTGAAGGTTTTGACTCTATCTTTATCGGTACTGGTACCCATATTCCTCAAGAAGTGCGCATGGAAAATGATGAAGTTCATGGCGTATTCCAAGCTATGTACTTGTTGACTAACGTACAACTCGTAGAAAATGGTGAGCTTGATAAAGCTCAAATTCCTGTTAAAAAAGGCGATCGCGTAATCATCATCGGCGGTGGTAACGTAGCGATGGATGCGGCACGTACATGCGTACGTTTAGGCTGTGAATCCGTAACGGTAGCGTACCGTCGCAGCCAAGAACAAATGCCAGCATTGTTATCTGAATACGAAGAAGCACGTGCCGAAGGCGTTCAATTCCAATGGTTCGCTTCTCCAGTGGGTGTAGAAGGTAAAGACAAGGTAGAAGGCTTCAAATACGAAGTGATGGCTCTTAATGAAGATGGTGCGGGTATCCACGGTACTGGTAATTTCCAAGTTATGCCTGTAGATAAAATCATTATCGCTGCTGGTCACAAACCAAATGCACGTCTTATCGGCGAAGGTAATAACTTGAAAGTAGATGAAAAAGGCTATATCATTACATCTGAAGATCCATATGGTATGACTAATCGCGATGGCGTCTTTGCTGGCGGTGACGTTGTACATAAACCTGCTACAGTAGTACTCGCTATGCGCGAAGCTAAAAAAGCTGTGGATGGCATGGTTAAATACATGGAAATCAAAAAAGCTCAAGAAAGTGCTAATCAATAATCTTATAGAGATAATCAAAGGGGACTATACTTACTATAGCCCCCTTTTTACTACCCTCTTTTACTATAAGGATTTGATTATTATAGTGTTTTTATAGTGTTTTTATTATTGGTTTCAGTTTACGGTCAAAGTGGAGGGTCATGTATATATGTACCTATTATGATGTAGACTAATCTAGTGTGATATTAGAATTCAAATTTGTGTTTCCTGCATAGATAATGTATAGAAATTACGATAAATGCTTATAAAATCTAAGCTTGTCGAGTACAACACCTGTATTTTTAGTCTTAATTACCTCTAGATATACTAAAATTCCACGAATTGATGAAATCAGACATAACTTAATATGCAAAGAAAAAAGCCTCGATAGAACTAATTTATGCCTTAGTTTTTATGGAGGCTTTTCTGTTATCGCATTTCAACTGCTACTAGTCATGTCCTTGGGCTAGACGTATAGTAAAGGCATAACCATGTGTTGAGTGTGAAAGTAGATAGAGGTTGCTATGAATCCTATCCTATGTTGTCGTGATATACAGGTTCGACAAGAAGTTCACAAGCTAGGAGTATTAATTTTACTTTGGCGTAGACAATTGGGCATGACACAGTATCAATTGGCAGATAAATCAGGTCTAGCTCAATCTTATATAAGTGATCTTGAAAGTGGTGCTATTGATCCGCGGTGGTCCACAATATATAGGGTTGTATCTGGATTAGGACAAATGAGCGTACAAGATTTTCTAAATGGTCCACAAACCATTAGAAGCCTAAGGATTCATTGATGATAATAATCTCCATGGTTTGCATGTTACGCATCTTTTTATAGTAAATAGTTAAGGCATTACATATACGATCTGGAGAGCCGCAGTCGTAGCATTTTTCGTCCAAGGTAGCACACGGATTGAGAGAGCTCTTTTTGTTTTTCTTACTGTTAAGTGGGGCTGCTACATTTCGTGCTCGATAAATGGCAGACGCTAAGTCAGGCGTTATCTTATTAACTCCTAATACAAAGAATACCTCTTGAGAACCAAATAGAGAGGCCGCTACACGATTGCCTGTGCCGTCGATATTCACCATCTCTCCCGTTTGTGAAAGGGCGTTTACCGAGGTGAGAAATACATCGCGTCCCATTGTGCGTAACGCAGTATCGAGAAAGCTTTCACCAGGCAGTGGACGCTGAATGTCTGTTATGTCCTCGTTGACCTCAGATAAAGCATCATGAATACCTATTTCTAATAAAGTGCGAGAATCGCCAATGGCTACACATTTGTTTTGGATGCGATTTTTTAGATACGCAACGGCTTCGGCGCCCGTTTCAAAATAATGCACTACAAATTTATTGCGCTCTAAGGCTTTGATTGTCTTTTCAATATCTATGGACGTTTCGTTAGGTTGTGGATGAATAACTGCGTTGATTGTAGTTTCTGTATTCGCCATGATTCCTCCTGAATGGGTGTTTGTGATTAGAAGCTAATGTTTCGATTAGTAGTGTTTGCTATTTACTATTGTATCGTTTTATAGGCTTAGCGTTCAATGAAAGCTATATCTTCCTTGGTATAAGAACAAATAGAGGTGAGGTATTACAATTTATTAGATTAATTATAGGAATAAAATCCAAATTATGTATCTATACAATAAAATTTTGGAATGAAATCCAACTTTGTGGTAATATTAGTATAAAGTTGGAATGGAATCCAAGTTTTGTAGGTGATCGATATGATGACTGACAATAACAGTAATTGGGTTCCATCTATGAGCAAGTACATAGATGAGGAGGCCCTTATGAAGTTGATTCAGCGCCATGGGTATATAGAGTTTTTACGACGGAATCGTGAACGATCTATTATTAAAGTCGTTTCTGGCATACGTCGTTGCGGTAAATCGACATTGTTTCGTCTGTTTAAGGATGAGCTACTAGCAGAGGGAGTAAAACCGGAACAGATTATATCTATAAATTTTGAGGAGTTAGAATACGAACCTTTACGAGAGTATCATGCGCTGTATCAATATATATTAAATCAAATGCAGCCTAATCAAATGAACTATATTTTTCTTGATGAGATTCAACATGTCGATCAATTTCATCGTGTTGTAGATAGCCTATTTGTAAAAGAGAACACGGATATTTATATTACAGGTTCAAATGCATATTTTATGTCTTCTGATATTGCTACACTATTGACTGGTCGATATGTAGAAATTCAGATGTTACCACTGTCCTTTGCTGAATTTTACTTTAGCAAATATGAAGAACAGCAGTACTCTTTGATTCCTGCCTATGAGGCGTATCTTCGTGAAAGCTCGTTCCCTTATACACAACAATTGGGTGGCGAAGATTTTGATATTCAAGAATATCTTCGGGGGCTCTTTAATACCTTGTTATTACATGATGTAGTAGCTCGATTAAAAATTAATGATGTCATGATTTTGCAAGATATTGTGCGATATATTATGGCGAATGTGGGAAGCTTGCTTTCACCAAATAAAATAGCTAAATCTCTTGTTAGTGCTGGCCGAAAGATTGATAATAAAACGGTAGAACGATATTTACAAGGGTTACAAGATAGTTTATTACTATACAAGGTGAATCGCTATGATGTACGAGGCAAAGAATTACTACGCATTAATGCGAAATATTATAGTGTTGATGTAACCTTGAGAAATTTGATTGTTGGCAATACAAGCCGCGATACAGGTCATATATTAGAAAATATTGTTTTTCTAGAACTCATACGTCGTGGATATACTGTATATGTAGGTCAACTAGCTAAGGGTGAAATTGATTTTGTCGCAGAAAAAGCTGGTATTACTGAATACTATCAGGTTAGTGAAACTGTGCTCGATCCAAATACGTTAAATCGTGAACTTGCGCCTCTAGAGGCTATCAATGATCAATATTCTAAGTTTTTGCTTACCTTAGATGAACTAAATAAAAATGCAAATTATGATGGAATTCAACAACGAAATGTTTTAGAATGGTTGTTAGAGAGCTGTTAACTTGCTATAATAATAGTATTGATATGGCATAAAAGCCAATGTTAAGGAGGCAAAAAATCGTGGATTTAATTCAAAAATTAAAAGACCAAGTAAAAACCATTAGGGTAAAAAAATCGTGTTGCCAGAATACAAAAGATGAACGCGTATTGAAAGCAACTGAAATCATTTTTGAAAGAAGGTTTCGTAACACCTGTATTAGTAGGTAACCCAGCTGAAATCGCAGAAGTCGCTAAAGCTGTTGGCGTATCCGTAGAAGGTGCTGAAATCATCGATCCAGCTAACTACGATCGTTACCAAGAAATGGTTGATACATTCGTAGAATTGCGCGCTAAAAAAGGTATGACTCCTGAAAAAGCTGATGCAACTATGAAAGGTGACTGCTTATTCTTCGGCGCTATGCTTGTTCGTCTTGGCGCAGTAGATGGCATGGTTGCTGGTTCCGGTTGTCCAACTGCAAACGTATTGCGTCTCGCATTACAAGTTGTAGGTACTAAACCAGGTCTTAAAAACTGTATCTTCTTCCATGTTCATGTTCACAAGCAAAAAAAGAATATGGCGACGACGGTATGCTCGTATTCTCCGACTGCGGCGTATTACCTAACCCAACTAGCGAACAATTGGCTGATATCGCAGAATCCACTGTAGAAAAAGCTCGCAAAGTTGTTGGCATGGCTGATCCTCGCGTATCCATGTTGTCCTTCTCCACTAAAGGTTCCGCTTCCACTCCAGAAGTAGACAAAGTAGTAGAAGCTGTTAACATTTTGAAAGAACGCAATGTTGACTTCAAATTCGACGGCGAATTACAATTGGACGCTTCCATCGTTCCTTCCGTAGCAGAAAAAGAAAGCTCCTGGCTCCAACGTAGCTGGTAAAGCTAACATCTTGATCTTCCCTGATCTTCAAGTCGCTAACATCGGTTACAAATTGGTACAACGCTTCTCCGGCGCTGACGCTCTTGGCCCATTGATTCAAGGCTTGGCTAAACCAGTTCATGACCTTTCCCGTGGTTGCTCTGCTCAAGACGTTGTAGACGTTCTTTCGCTATCGTCGCTGTTGAAAGCATCTAATTTCAACTAAAAACTTCATTTGAAGTGCTTCAATGAAACACTAAAAAGCTGATTCTTCGGAATCAGCTTTTTTTGTTTTATACAGATATTGCTTGTTATCTTTAAGAAATATATTGCTTATTATCTTTTAAAAAAATATACTGGTGAAAGCATATAGTGTTTCTAAGTTAATTTAGAACAGAGAGTGTGAGCAAAAATATAGCAGTTGTTTAAACTTATATAGAAGGTGTATGATTAAGTTAAGAATATTTGATTAATATATTTAATCAATGCTTGCGTGAATACACTTGATATGCACAAGTGTAATTGTGTTTAGAGTCGTAAAAAAAGGAGAGGGCTATGATTTCTGTATTCGATACAAATCCTGTTATTTTTTTGAAAGTAATGATCGTACTTTAACTATTAGTTACAATGGAGTTCTCTGTAAAGATGCTAATGGTACGGTTATCACTGACATTGATTTTGAAGATGTAAATGAGCTATATCTTACAAGATATCTAAATTCAAATAGTAACTATACGATTTTGTTTAGAGATCATAATTGGAAAAATATAGAAGGCCAAGATTTAGATACGGACCGTACAGGATCTAACACTGGTCACAACATTCGTGAAACAAAAGCGATTCTTACAGCCTTTGCTCGAAATAAATTGACCGCAGATTTTCCTGCGAACTTAGATACTCTTCAATTGCCATTAGACTCTTCCTTTATGGGTAAACGAGAAATTACTATTAAGAACGGTGTCATCTCAAATGGCAAGATAGATATTCCTATTAATGAAATCCGTCGCGTAGTATGTGCATCTAATGGCACGATTAGTAAGCTTTTAGTATACAAGGAAGAAAAGCCTAGCTCTTTCCTTAAAAAGATGTTTGATTCTCCTGATATGAAAATCACGTTGAATGCTATTACGTTGCCATTATTGGAAGCCATTGTAACGCGCAATACAAGACATGGCATTGACTTCAGCCGTGGTAATGGCTTTGACCAAAAAGGATTCTAACTATATCATCATTCGTTATCTTGATTCTGGATTCTTCCTTGAAAAAAAGACGGTACAGCACCTACAGAATGGCAGAAAAACTCTTTGCTGAAAGAACAGCTAAATTTAATTATGATGTGAGAACATTATTGGTATAATATCCTCTAATATATAAGCTTTTTGTTAAGGAACTATGTAGTGAAAAAGACTATATTACTAATACAGTAAATATGCAATAAGATATCAAAAGAACCGCTAGTTTTTACTAGCGGTTCTTTCGTATATGGGGGATAATTTTGAATAGTAGAATTATTTATGATAGGTACTATCAAAAGGGATAGAATTATGATATTTACTGACTAAAAAAATTTTTCAAAAAAATTGTACCCTAAAAAAAGATACTGTAAAAATGCTTGCCATATGATAAATTTGTGATATGATTTGAACTACATTAGAAAGACATATTTCTAATCTTGCAATGAAAAATAGTAGTATAGCTATACATGGTTGAGCTTAGCAATAGAGGTTTAGCTTTGTTATAACTAGCTACTTAAGCTATATAGAAAAGGAGAATTACAATGGCAGAGCAACTCGTAAATGTTCATGATTTAGTGGGCCGCTGTCCTTTTGCAACGAGTCAAAAGTTATTAGCCGGCAAATGGTCTTTATTGATCATGCACGAATTAGCCGAAGGGTCTGTGCGTTTCCGTGAATTAGAGCTCCGCCTATACCCAATTACACAAGCAACACTTACTAGAGCGTTACGCCAATTAGAGGATGATGGCCTTGTGCACCGTGAAGTATACGGCACCATTCCACCAAAGGTTGAATATAGCCTTACGGAAGTCGGAGCTGGATTCAAAACTGTTCTTGCATCTCTTGAAATATGGGGGAACCAATATATTGATTATATGAAAGTCGCTAGTAGCATGTAAGAAGCTGCAGCAGATTTCTGCCCTTATTATGATATACAGATGGGGGACCATATATTTGATAAGGCTAAAAAAAGGCCTTTATATATGTCATAAATAGCCATTTGTTTATGCCATGTATTTAGAAAAAAATATGGTATAATAAACAATACGAATGATATAAATTCTCAATAAATGAGGAGTATTGATAATAATGTTAAATGTTACGTTTTTTTAGCGCATAGCACTTCCTCGTAGATGATGGTAATCGTTGCTATGTGTTTGATTATTATAAAGATCCTAATAATATAGTTTGGCAATTAGCGAAACGCGGTCGTGAGCTTTTGGTTCTTTGTGAGCCACACTCACGGTGATCACTTTAATCCGTCTATTACAGAGTTTGATGGTCCTCAAACTCGTTATATTTGCCATCAAGATGTGCCATTAGAGGGCAAGGTAAAGAAATGTATTACTATGCGCCCTGGCCAAGATGCCACATTAGATGATGTAGGCATCCATATGTATGGTAGCACTGATGAAGGCGGTTCTTTCTACGTAAAGACAAATACGGAAAATATTGATTCTGATTCTATCTTCCATGCAGGTGACCTCAACTGGTGGCATTGGCTTGGCGATACACCAGAAAATAATGCTGATGCAAAACGCATGGCATGGCGTGAGTTTAAGGAATTAGACGGCTTATCTGTAGACGTGGCGATGTTCCCGGTAGATAATCGTCTAGAAGATGCTATGGAGTGGGGCAGTATTGAGTTCTTGCGCCGTGTAGAGGTAAAAAAAGCCTTTATTCCTATGCATCTAAATGGTCCACTATGGACACCATCCGTGTATTTTAAAGCACTCTTTGGCGATGTTCCTGTATGGGAGCCTCAAAAAGATGGGGATGAATGCACATTCTAAATATACTTTCACAAGTTGTAGTTCGTGAAAGTTCGTGACCTATGTGGTCACTACGTTGTATGGGGAGAGTCTATATACGTAATTCAGTAAGTTAGGATCAAGTGATGATGAGAACTAAACCAGTGGCAACCACCCTGTTGGTTGTCATGGCTATTATATTTTTAATTGCATATCCACAACGACAGGATACGTTCTGGGCGTTTATCATGCACGTATCTGGAGCGGCCATGATTGGTGGTTTGGCGGACTGGTATGCGGTAACGGCACTCTTTACGAAGCCTTTGGGGATTCCCTTTAAGACAGCCATCTTGCCGCGTAGCAAGGAGCGACTCATTCAAATAGGGCGTACCATGCTCAGTGAAGAGTTGTTACGCGTGCCACAGATGTATTATGCCATCAAAAAAGAACGTGTCATGGTCCGTATCATTGAATACGGCATGAGTGATGTAGGACAAGGTCAGATTAAAGAAATCTTGTATGGTGTTGGTAATCAAGTCTTATCCCATATGGATATTGAGCCTATGCGTCAAGAAATCAACAAGGCTGTTTATAAAGGTGTCACAAATTGGAAGGCGACACCTCTCGTTATCTTGTTTGGCCGCTGCATGTTAGAACGCCAAACAGCAAGTATTTTCTGGCTTTACTTTAACCGTACCTGTCAGCGTGTTATCGCATCGAATCAGGTGTACCCTTATTTGTATCGCGTCATGCTAGACATTATGAAAACCTATACGAAGGATTCCTTCTTCCGCGAACTGGCTATTGCCTTTGGCGACGATGGGCTTTCACCAGAACGATTGGTAGAAACGGTACAGAAAAAAGGCTGTTCAATTCCTAAAGGATAATGAGTCTATAGATTCTGATTTAGGTCGTTATGTATGGGGCCAAAGCCATTCGTTTCTTCAATAATTTGGAAACTAATGCAGAGTGGCAAGCTTTTATCGAAGAGCACAAAGATCAATGGATTAAAATGGTTCTCGAAGAATGGGAAGGCAAGCTCATCGACGGTGATACAGTAGACTGGAAACGCCTCATGGATATCGTTATCGACCGCTTTAATGTGCTCGGTACGGAAATCTTGTTGAATCCAGACAAGCAGGCGCCATTTGAACGGTTCTTCTTGCTTCGCAGTATTCCGTGGTTACAAAAATTAAATCCACTCATCGATAGAGTAGTAGGGCAGGAATTGTCTCGTTATTCACCCGATGAAATCACCCAAATCGTTCGTGGTAAAATGTACTACGACCTCCAAATGGTTCGTATTAACGGTTCCCTTGTAGGGGCTGTCCTAGGCGGCATCTTCTACGGCTTGACCATTTTTGTAGAGGGGGTGCTCAAATGATTAGCTATTTGAAATCCCTCACCTTGCGGCAACGCGCAAACGGTATTCTTGGTTTGACTGCTTTATTGTACTGTTTTGCTTTCGTAGGTCAATTTTTCTTTGGTTCTGAAAGCTGGTATCAGCCGCTTTATTGGGCTGTGCAGTCTGCCCTTATCGGTAGCGTGGCCGATTGGTTTGCCGTAACTGCTTTATTCCGTAAGCCACTCGGTTTCCCATACCATACAGCGCTCATTCCAAGAAATAAAGATCGCCTAATCAATGGTGTTATTAAGCTGGTTGAGACTAAGATGCTTACCAAGGATCGCTGCAAGGTATTGTTAAATAATGTGGAATTTGTTCCATTGTTTGAAAAATTCTTGCTATCACCGGAAGGGCAACGGGCAGCGCGTCTCGTTATCCATCAAGGGTTGCATCTATTATGGAAATCTCAAACGAGCGAGGAATGGGCACAGTGGGGGGCAAAACGCATTCGTAGTTTGCTAGAAAAACACTCCCTCGTACCTGTGTTAAAACACGTATTGCTCGATTTATGTGAACATAATCGCTACGAAGGCATGGTTGTACAAGTATTGAACGTAATTCAAGAACGTATCAACCATCCAGCTATGGTGACATGGCTTACAGCGGTTGTAGCAGAAGAGGCTCATAAGAAAAAGAGAAAAGGCTTCTGGTCTGATTTCCTCATCTCCATGTCTGAAGCAACCGATGTGGTGAACTACCATGAGTTGGCACAGGCTATCGTTCAAGAGGCTTATGCTATGCTTGAAAACTGGAAACGTCCGAATAGTCCTGAACGGACTGCATGGCTTCGCCAATGGGTAGATCCAATTCGCCATATAGAAGAAAACCGCGAGGTTTGTAATGCTCTCGATGAAGCGTGGGAACGTTGGATTCGTGAACAAGACTGGGAATCTGTCATTGAAAACCATTTATGCCCGTATGTAGAGGAATTGTTACTCGTAGGGGATGAAAATGGGGAAACACCAGCACAAGTTCTCGTGAATATTGCACTTGAATTGTGGACTGTATACGGTCAATCCGAAGATTTGCGAAACCGTATAGAAGATACATTGCACAATATTGGCATCTATGTCCTCGAACAAGGCTACGACCTCATTGAAACTATCATACGCCAAGTGCTCGGTGGTCTTAGTACAGAGAAGTTTATTTACTTCATCGAATCTAAGGTGGAGGACGACCTCAGCTGGATTCGTATTAATGGTGCCATCGTTGGTGCTGTAGCGGGTCTTGTTGTATGGACCTTCCTGGAATACATTTATATGCCGCTATGGCAACAATTCATAGGCTAAAAAATCAAGGTTAAATACTATAAACGCTACATAATACAAAAACGCTACATAATACAAAAAACGCTACATAATACAAAAACGCTAGCAACGAGACGATGTCTCTGTGCTAGCGTTTTGTTATATGTATGTAATCTTTAGCTTATTCTTCAATTCTATTGTATGGCAATCGAACTGTAAATGTTGTTCTTACTTGAGGTTCACTGGTGGCTGTTACTGTGCCGTGGTGCAAGCTAATAACTTTGTTTACAAAGTACAGGCCAAGGCCGATACCGTGGTTGGATTTCTTGTTCCGAGATTGCTCTGTTTGATACATTCGATCCCAAATATGCTCGAGGTTTTCAGGCTCGATACCGATGCCGTTATCTGTTACCGTGATAATCAGTTCACCACCTGCAAGCTTAGCTGAAATGTCGATAGTGGAGTTCGTAAACTTGATAGCATTGTCAACTAAGTTTGTAATGGCACGACGTAAGGATACTTCATGAGCGACGATACGGATATTAGGTTGAATGGTGGATGTGATGGAAATCCTTTTTTCTGTATTTTCTGCACAGAGCCGTGTATAGTCATGTACCATGTTCGTTAACATTAACGACACATCTACAGGCGCTAAGTTAAGGTCATGAGCATTTTCAAGGCGTGCTACATCGAGCAATTGGCTTACGAGGTTTGTCATAAACTTGGCTTGTTCCAAGATATGTGTCAGACCTTCACGTAAATCATCCTCTGTACGACCGTATTTTAATGCAAACTCACTTTCCGCTTTAATAACCGCAATCGGTGTGCGCAATTCGTGGGATACGTCAGAACTAAATTGCTTCTCCCGATTGGAGGAATCTTCAAGTCCTGAAAGCATGCGGTTAAATGTGGTGGTAAGCTCGTATATTTCATCCCGTGCTGTACGGGATGGAATATCAATACGGCGACTTAAGTCGTTATTCTTACCGATAACCTTAGCTGTTTTCGTCAAGGTTCGGACCGGCTTGAGACCTTTCTTGATGAATAGATAACCGCCTAATGATGAAATCAACAAGAATATAACATCACCTAATAATAAACTATATAAAAGGTTTTCTGTTTTTTTAGAGGCCGTTTTTACCTTTGTAACGGCGCGCAAAATACCACGATAATTTGGTTCGTTAACCGGTGTATCGTAGTAGTAGAAGGTATCATCGCCAACAGCGATTTCTCCAACTTGACCTAAGGATAGGACTGTTTGATTAGGGAAACCATCTGGTAGCGCACCTTTAATGATATAGCCATCCTGGGTTGATACAAAGAAGAATGTGTTATCTTGGTACGGTTTAAATTTACGGATATCCGTAGCCATGATCATTGCTTGCTGCTGTAAGCGCTCGCGAACTTCTTTGTTATCGGATTCGTGCGTATATGCATAAATCCATGCGGATGCAACCATCAAAATGATAAGCAAGAAGATGGTATACCAAGACATGATTTTAAAAGTTAGGGGCAGCCGATTAAATAGATCGGTAGCTGCCCCAGACATGGTGTCTAGATCTCGGTGAGGATCATTAGTTTTCTGTTTTGAGGACATACCCTACTCCACGAACTGTTTGAATGAGTTTTACATTCTCGTCAGTATCGATCTTTTTGCGTAAATCTTTGATGTATACATCGATAAGATTAGAGTAGCTTTCATAATCGTATTCCCAAACGTGATCAAGAATTTGTTGACGGGATAATACGATGTTTTCGTTACTTGCTAAATAGTATAAGAGGTCGAATTCTTTTGCCGTCAATGTGATTGTTTCGCCGTCTCGTTTAACAGTACGTTGAGGCACATTGATAGTAAGAGGACCAACATGGATATCATTTTGTGCATGACGTGCGTTACGGCGAGCCAATGCATAGATACGAGCAGTTAACTCTTCAAGATCAAATGGTTTTACAAGGTAATCATCAGCACCGGTGTTGAGACCTGTAACTTTATCTTGTAAGGAATCTTTTGCAGTTAAAAGTAATACAGGTGTTGTATTGCCATCGTTACGCATTTGAGCAAGAGCACTAATACCATCGAGGATCGGCATCATAATGTCCATAACGATAACGTCATAGCTAGATGTGTTTACATAATCAATCGCTTGTTGACCGTTGAAGCATGTATCAACCGTCATATTCTCTGCACGTAAATATTTGGCGGTAATGCCATTCAGCATTTCTTCGTCTTCTACAAGTAAAATTTTCATTCTCTGTTCTCCTTATGTATGAGTTAAAAATATAGCTCTCCAACTACATTAATATAGTCATTATATATATAAGCTTTCTTTTTGGTGAAAGCCACAACACCATATAGCGGTGACTATATATATAATATTATATAACTTATTTATCTATTATCATACCTTATACAACAGGAATGAGCAAAAGATGAATGTATATGCGAGTTTATAAGCCTCTTCTTCATGTTTTGGATCCTTAAAAATGGTGAAATACTGAAAGTTAATGAATTCTACTAATGAATGAAGATGAACTATATCGAAGATTGCCGTATGCGCATAGATGACTAAGATTTTATTGATTTTTGGATGATGTGAAAGAAATCACTAAAAAAACTTGTGATAATTATTATCACAGAGATAAATACTTGTTATGGGTGAAAAACCGATGACTTTCGATGGTTAAATTCGAGGTAGTTTTAGTAGGAATTTAACGGATATTAATTATTATGAACAGTTGAGATAAAGTAAAAAGCTAGTATTTATGGGAATCGCATATGTGTTAGGAGAAATAAAAAAATATACAAAAATTTCGGAACCGAACTACTTTCGTAATATCCTTAAGTTCTTGTGAAAATTATTCATATTACAATCTCATAATTTTACCTAAAAAAACATTAAGTGAAATAAATTATCAATTAGATTAATCAAAAATTAATTATGCATAATAGGGTTTAGACATGACTAAAAAATGCTCTCTATAATTATAGGTAAGAAATAAGAAAAAAATCGCATAAGTATGAGGTTTTTTTCTTGAAAGAAAAATGATTAGGTTATCAAAAAAATTTTTTTATAAGTTTTTTTGAAATGAGATAGTCTAACAAGTTTTTCTTATTAATAGGTAGTTATGAGGAGGTCATTATGGAACAGTTTGATGTTCTAGTAGTAGGTAGCGGTGGCGCTGGTCAACGCGCTGACTCTTGAAGTTGGTCGTCGCAAAGGCTTAAAAGTAGCTCTTATTACTAAAAATTTTTCCCAACCCGTTCAGCAACAGCAATGGCACAAGGCGGTGTCAATGCATGTTTGAACAACGTAGCGACTGAAGATACTATTGAAACGCATACTTTCGATACAGTAAAAGGTTCTGACTATCTTGGTGACCAAGATGCGATCGAATTCTTCTGCTCTCGTTGTCCAGAAGGCGTACTTGAAATGGACCACATGGGTGCTCCATTCTCTCGTACAGAGCAAAATAAAATTGCTCAACGTAACTTCGGTGGTCAATCTTATCCACGTACTTGCTACTCTGCGGATAAAACTGGTCACATAATTTTTGCACACTACTTATGAACAATGCTTGAAAGAAGGCGTACACTTCTTACAAGAATGGTACCTTTTAGATCTTGTTAAAGACGCAAACGGTCACGTTGGTGGCGCAGTTGTGTGGAACATGAAAGAAGGTAAAGTAGAGCAAATTAAAGCAAAAGCAATTATCTTGTCTACTGGTGGTGCAGGTCGTATTTTCTGGACTCGTACTACAAACCCATTCCTTTCTACAGGCGATGGTATGGCAGCAGCATTCCGCGCTGGTAATGCATTGAAAGATATGGAAATGATCCAATTCCATCCAACTGGTCTTGGTCGTACTGGTATCTTGATGTCTGAAGCGGTTCGTGGTGAAGGTGGTTACCTTCTTAATGCTGAAGGCGAACGTTTCATGAAAAAAATATGCGCCTAATAAAATGGAATTGGCATCCCGTGACGTTGTAGCGAAAGCAATCGAAGATGAAATCGTCGCAGGTCGTGGTTTTTCGGTTCTGGTCTTAACGCATACGTAGTAGCTGACCTTCGTCACTTAGGTCCTGAAGTTATCATCGAAAAAAACTTCATGGTATCCGTGACTTGGCTATGACTTTCGAACATTGCGATCCATTAGTACAACCAGTACCTATTCGTCCAACATGTCACTATACAATGGGTGGTATTGATGTAGTTGACTACAAAAACTTGTGCATGTGAAGTGCCTGGTTTGTTCTCCTCCGGCGAAGCTTCTTGTATCTCCATCCACGGTGCTAACCGCTTAGGTGGTAACTCCTTGGCTGACGGCGTAGTATTCGGTAAAGTATCCGGTGCTGGTGCGACTGACTATGCTGAAACACATGAACAACCTAACGTAGATGCAGAATTGGTCGCACTGCTAAAAGCTTGGGAAGCTAAATTCACTGAAGTAACTACTCGTGAAGGCGACCGTCCTGTAGTTGAAATCCGCGATGCATTGGCTGATGCAATGTGGAATAAAGTAGGTATCTTCCGTAACGAGCAAGGTATCACTGAAGCTTTAAAAAGAAATCGACCAATTGATGGAAGATTACAAAAACTTGTTATGTAGGTGACCCTGAACGTACTTACAACATGGCATTCGTAAACTATTGTGAAATCGGTTCCATGTTAACAGTAGCGAAAGCTATTGCTATGGGCGCTTTACACCGTCGTGAATCTCGTGGTGCTCATATCCGTGAAGACCATCCAAAAACGTAATGATGAAAGATACTTAAAACACTCTTTGATCAAATTGGGTGCAAATGGCGAGTACGAATTAACAGAACGCGACGTAGTGTTCACTAAATACGAACCACAAGAAAGGAAGTACTAAGATGAGACAAATCACCTATCATATCCACCGTTACCAACAAGGTCGCGCGTTTGTACAGACTTTCAAATTCGACTATGAAGCTGACCGTACAATTCTTTTGGGGCCTTCAAAAAAATTAAAGACACTCAAGATCCAACATTAACATTCTTGGCGACTTGTCGTTCCGCAGTTTGCGTGCTTGCTCCGTTCGCGTAAATGGCGAAGCAATGCTTGGTTGCGAAGCTAAAATTGATGAATTAACAGAACGTTATGGTACTGATGAATTAACAATTGCACCTATCGGCAACTTCCGCGTTATCCGTGACTTAGTTGTTGACTGGGAAGCAAAAGTTGATCGTTTGAAATTGGTTGCTCCTTGGATCTTCCTTAAAGCTGAATTCAACGAAGGTGACAAAATTGTTCGCCAAACTCCAGCTGATTTCAAAAAAATTCGTTGCTGGTACAGAATGTATCCTTTGCGGTTGCTGTGCATCTGAATGTAACAAATTGACTGCACGTCAAGACGACTTCTTAGAACCATATGTATTCACAAAAGCTAACCGTTTCGTATTGGATAGCCGTGATGATGCACCTATGGCTCACATTCAACCTGCATTTGACAACGGTCTTTGGAAATGCGTTCACTGCATGAACTGTATCTCCCGTTGTCCTAAACACTTAAAACCTGCTGTGGATATTTCTAACTTGCGTAAAGAAGCTACTAAAGCTGGTCTTACTAACAGCAAAGGCGTTCGCCATGCGGTTGCTTTCAAAGACGACCTTTACAAAACTGGTCGCTTGAAAGAAGTATCTATGAGCTTGAAATCTGATGGCGTTGTTGATTCCGCTAAACAAGCATTCTATGCTTTACGTTTGTGGAAACACAGCAAAATCAATCCATTTGAACTTGTAGTACCTCAAAAACCTGTAAACGGTATTGATGGTGTTCGCAGACTTATGAAAGCAGCTGAGGAGGTAAGCAAATAATGAAATACGCATTTTTCCCAGGTTGCGTTCTTGAAAGCGTCGCCAAAGAAGATTACTTAGCAACAGTTGCTGTAGCTAAAAAAATTAGGCATCGAGTTGGAAGAGCTTGACGGCTGGACTTGCATGCGGCGCGTCCCACGTTCAAGATATCGCTCCAGAAATTACACTTGCTACAAATGCACGTAACATTGCATTAGCAGAAGAAAAAAAGGTTTGAACCTTTTAACTGTATGTAACACTTGTACTTTGATGCTTCGTGAAGCTAAAAAAACGAGCTTGATAAAAACGAAAAAGAAAAAGAACGAAGTTAACAAAAAAATTAGCTCAAATTGGTAAACAATACCGCGGTACAACTGATATTACTCATTTCTTATGGGTATTGATCCGCGATTACGGTTTGGACAAATTGAAAGCTAAAGTTGTTAAACCTTTAACTGGTTTACGTGTAGCTGAATACTATGGTTGCCATATTCTTCGTCCTCAAACTGAATTGGGCTTCGAAGATTATCAAATGCCTACATCCTTAGCAGATTTGATTTCTGCTATCGGTGCTACACCAATCGACTTCTCCCGTAAGCTCGATTGTCTGCGGTTTTCCATGCTGTATACCCTGCACATGATTCCGTAATGCAAATGACTGGCTCCATCAACAAAGATGCGACTACAGAAGGCGCAGATTGCGTAGTAACTCCTTGCCCACTTTGCCAAATGCAACTTGATATGTTCCAAAAAGAAGCTAAAGAAGTTGTTGGCGGTGGCAAAGATATGCCAATCTTGCACATGTCCCAATTAGTGGGTCTTGCTCTTGGCATCTCCCTGATGAAATGGGTATGCCTAAACGTCACTTAACTGACACTGCAGACGAGTGACTAAATTCGTAGGTTAATTCGTTTGATTTAGGACGTGACCTCAGTTGGTCCTAGCATTGTCCTATATCTAAACCTATTATCATAATTACCAGAAGAACCCCTAGCTTAGGCTAGGGGTTCTTCTATTAAATACTAGTTTTATAAATAAATTTGGTTTTTGATATCAATTGAGAATTATAGTATAATGAGCATATTGATTGCATACACTTATATGAGCGACGACTTATATAACAGCGTCAGTTCATAAATCATAATAATGTTGGGCTTATAATGTAGAACTTATACGATTGGGAGATTCGTTGTATATAGAACGTCTACTTTAAGTGAACGATTATGTAAAAGGGATTTTTTTAACATTATTAAGTGCTATATACAGGGAGGATATAATGAATGATATGCTATTAGAATATATCGATCGGATGATCGATCAAGAGAAAAGACCATCGCGTTTTTTTCCTGTAGAATTTAATAACCAAAAAAATATTATGTAAAACAAGATATTAGTAATCATCGCTCTAGTTGGATTAAGCCAGCCCCAAGAGCTTCTTTTTGATTATGAGTTCTATAAAAATTTCCTTTGTGAATACTCAGTTGCCTGTAGCGCCTACGATTGCAGGCTTTAGAGAACATTACTTTGTTACCGAAGCGTGTGGTAATACTTTTAACTTATTATAGTCAATTGCCTGCGCAACATCCTGATGACGATAGTTTGGATGATATGGTAACACATATCTTTTTATATATTTGGGAAGACCTTAGGTCAGTTACATGACTATGGTTTATCTCATGGGCGTCCTGCCATGCGTGATATTACCTATGATCCAGAAACAGATAAGATTACCTTACTAGATTGGGAAAATGGCCGTCGTTGGCCTGAATTAACACCGCAAGGTTGGGATTTACTTATCTTTGTTCACAGTTACTTGCGTGAGGACAACCTACCGATTTCTTATCTATACGCCATGATGAATGGTTATAGTTCAGCCCGTACAGCACGTGATACGGTATTGCATGTAAAAGAAATCTTACGCAAACACGAATGTCTTTTTAAGTTCTGTCGTATGCTAAATCCGTTCCATTTTGTAGATACAGAAGCAGCTGTTAAAGCTTATGACTTCATGTTGGCCTTGAAAACCGAATAGTGTTGAATTTAAGCGTTTTAACATACCAGTACTATTGCTAATGGTGCTCTATAGTGTTTATAGACCTTTACGGTTCCTATTTATATATTTGTATAACTAGGAATTGGTAAAGGTCTTTTTGTGTTTATAAAAGTCGTATTGTTTTAATACTGCAATAAGTACAGAGTTGAAGCTGTAATTCCCAAACTTTCACAATGATTACCTTAATTACTCTAGCGGGGGTTGTCGAGAGGGACCCTCAGGAATATAAGAGGGTGAAAGGAGGTGATACGATGGCTAACATTAAACGCACTAAATTGGTGTTGCGTTTTAACATCGGTACCGAAGATGCGCCGAAGTACAAAGACGTAACCTATACACGTGTTGCAGAAGAAGCGTCCGACGATAATGTGAAAACCGTTGGTAATGCGCTGGCAGCCTTGTATGACCACAGTTTGTCCGACGTGGTCCGCGTCAATGAAGTATCTTTAGGACATTAATTGTAGATTATCTACATATTCTTATTTTAGGTGCTCCAAACACATCCTAAATTGCTGATTTCATACAGCCTTACATAGTCGTAAAAGGGTGTAGCAATCGCAAGTCCACACATTCCCATCCTTATTGATATGAATCGTAGATAGATATATTTAATCTAAGTGTAATTTGTGTAATTACAGAATTGTAGAATTGCAGAGTTACAGAGCTATAAAGCTACAAAGATCATCCTATTCTATCTATATTCGAAAAACTTGTTTATGAAACGTGAAAGGAGGCGCCCACATGGCGGAAAAAAACGCGTTGTATATCTTACATTTTCTACGGTCGGTGGTAAAAGCACATCAGTCACAATTAGTGCTCCTCGTGCTGGAATTACTTTACAAGATGCTAAAACAGCGGCTAATGCGCTAGTAGCTAACAAAAGTAATCCTTGGTTCTGGTGATGCAGAGCTTCGTCGCATTTACTACGGCTCGTGAAGTAACAACTCAAACTACTGAATTGCAATAATCGTATACAGTTAAATGGTAAAAGGGCTTTCACCTTGTGGTGAGGGCCTTTTTATTATGGTAAAATATAAGGTATACCGAACAGGTATGGTAATGATGAAAATACTATGCCCAAAAATTTGTGCATAATGGACCCATATGGGGATTAAAAAGGGGTAAAACAGTGGAATATATTATTTCATTTATGGAAACGTATGGCTATGCAACCATGTTCATTACAATGGTTTTTGGAAAAATGCTAACATTCCTATTCCGAGTGAAATCGTCCTTGGTTTTGCAGGATATCTGATCGCTCAAGGTGTATTTGATATGCATACGACGATGGTCGTAGGTACTTTGGCGGGGATTGTTGGCTCTGTATTATCCTACTGGATGGGTGAATATGGTGGTCGTCCTCTATTATTAAAATACGGTAAATATGTATTCTTTAATGAACATAAATTTGAATTAGCAGAAAAAGATGTTCAATAAATACGGCGAGTGCGACCGTATTCTTTGGTACGCTTTTACCTGGTGTTCGCACCTTCATTTCTTTCCCCGCAGGTATGGCGCGCTATCCAATGTGGCACTTCATTATTTGGACAGTTCTTGGTACGATTCCTTGGACGATTTTGCTCGTTTACCTTGGCAAGATACTTGGTGAAAATTGGCAAGATCTTATCGAATACAATCATGAATTCTTGATTGTTATGGTTGTTGTGTTTGTTATTATAGGCTGCAGTACTGGGCTTTAAATACTATCGCAATCGTCGATAAGGAGGGGCCTTATGAAACTCTCTCGCTTAACACCAGTCATGTTTATTGTGTGGCTCGTGTTCTACATGTTCGGCAATAATATGTTGCCTATTACCGATCCTGTTGAATCTAATTACGCGTTAACCGCGAAGGAGATGGTTCTTTCTGGTGATTGGCTGTCTCCTCAAATTTATGGTACCTATTGGTACGACAAACCGATTATGATTTATTGGCTTATCGCCCTTAGTTTTAAACTTTTTGGTATCGCCGATTGGGTGGTTCGTCTACCCAGTGCTATCTTTGGCGCTTTGTCAGTAGCGACTATGTATCAATCGATGCGCACTATAAGCGGTAAGTGGGCTTTAGGGCTCATCGGCGGTTCTGTTCTAGGTACATCTCTCATGTTCTGGACCGTAGCTCATGGCATTATTACGGATATGGTATTACTATATACGACATTGATGGTCATGATTTACTCCTATAAGGGGATGGTGGAACAGAAACCATACGCCATGATTGTAGCTTATGTATTTGCAGGGCTAGGTGTACTGACTAAAGGTCCTGTAGCACTTGTCTTGCCAGGGATGATATTACTTGTCTTCGCAGGCATCAACCGCTCTTGGTCCATGGTGAAAGCCATCTTTGATTGGCGTGGTATTTTAGCATTTTGTGCAGTCTGCTTCCCGTGGTATGCGTACATGTACAGTGTTCACGGCCAAGATTTTATCGATGGTTTCTTAGGTCTTCACAATGTAACGCGTGCCACACAATCCGAGCATCCAGAGGATAATGTTTGGTGGTATTATCTGGCTATTTTCCTCGGCGCTTCTATGCCGTGGACGGGGGCCGTTATTTACGGTATTATCGATGGTTTAAAACAACGTCATACAGGTTTTATCTATAATATGACTTGGGGTGTAGGTATTGTTTTATTCTATACCTTGATGGCTACTAAATATCCTTTATATACCTTTGTTAGTCTCGTTCCATTTAGTGCTATTGGTGCCATGGGCGTTATGAAGCTTATTCGTAAAGGTAAGTCTAGAGCTTTAAAATGGATTATTGTGGGGCCGACGTTGCTGTTGTGGCTTGCCTATGTAGCGGGAACGTTCTTCGCTCCGTGGGGCTTCTATTTCTTGCTCTACGTAGTGGTGGCTATAGCAGTACTACTTATGCTTCATGCATGGTTTACAAGAAGAGGCTATCGTTTAGTCACTATTATCGTCCTTGGTACGATGGTGATATCCTCTATCGTTGTTGTAGAAGGCTTAGAGCCATTTATTAAACAACGTAGTAATATTGATGTAGTACCAGTAGTAGATTCTTATGATGGCGATGTATATTACTATAATGGCTATAGTACAGCGACTGTATACTATACAGGGCATAAGATTATCAAAATTAATGGTGATGAAAGTCGCTGGGATGATCGCGATAAATTAAGAAAACGCAGTGCTGAATGGTCAAAGAAATATCTTATGGAACAAGTCAATGAAGAGGAGTTTAACAAGATTATCGCGTCTGGTAAACCTGTAATGTTAATCGTTCCAAAAAGGCGAAATTAAGCACTTCCGTCAATCCTCTATTTACCCGAATGTATCAGAATTTAGCGAAGCCGGTACATCAGAGGTATATGTATTGAATAAAAAAGACTATATTCAAGTAAGTCTAACAAGAAAAGTTTAACAAGTAAATAACGACTGCAAATAGGTAGCATCCTTTGGGTGCTACCTATTTTTTTATATAAAGGACTGCATTTCTGATGTATCTAAATGATTGTAGTTGATGATAAGTTCAAAAATGGTTGAATTGATTGAATGATTAAATTATCTATCTATTAATTGAGTTCGTTCGTTATTTATTTATTTATTGTCTATTTGATTCTAGGTATTCTGATTTATATTGATGTTTTTCTCACTCAACTAATAATACCTACAATATTACTGTGTTTTATTGACAGAATTAATACATATTGATATAGTAGGTTATAAATAAGTTTGAAAACGAGGTGTTCTAAAACCATATTTCATCTAGGTTTTAGAAAAGTGCGAAAAAAGACATGTGTCAAAAACGCCCCTTGTTATGAGGTAGAAAGAGGGGAAGTTATGAAGAAAACTTGGTATCTAATCATCGCGGTGGTCCTTTTGGTTATCGGTTGTGTTACTTATGGCTATCATGAGCACAATAAACCAAAGACGGCCCAAGAATTAAAGACAGTGCGGATAGCGTATTTACCAATTACCCATGCATTGCCAGTATTTGCCACAAAGGAACTGGAAACAGCAGATGGTCCTGTTCATGTAGAACTTGTTAAGTATGGATCTTGGCCAGAGCTCATGGATGCATTAAATACAGGCAAGGTAGATGCTGCATCGGTACTCGTTGAACTAGGTGTAAAGGCTCGTGAACAAGGTATCGATGTTCGTGCCGCTGCACTTGGTCATACAGAGGGTAATATTATCATCGTAAATAAGGATATTAACTCCGTTCAAGACTTAAAAGGTAAATCCTTTGCTATCCCTCATAAACAATCTACACAAAAAGTTCTCGTGGATTGCATGCTTGAACAAGCGGGTCTTTCTGAAAAAGATGTACAAATCGTAGAAATGAGCCCTCCAGAAATGCCTTCTGCTCTATCGGTAGGTCAAATTGCTGGGTATAGTGTAGCCGAACCATTTGGCTCTCTAGCCCTTGAAATGGGAACTGGGAAGGTCTTCGAAGATCCTGACCATCTCTGGCATGATAATATTTGCTGTGCTCTTGTATTTAATGGTCAATTCGTCGATGAACATCATGACTTGGCAAAAGCTTTCACAAAAGCATACCTCGATGCAGGTACATATTTAGATGAGCATCCAAAGGCACAAGAGGAGATTTCCTCAAAGTACATGAAGTTTAATGATCCAGTTATTGAACGTTCCCTCAAAGTGATTGGGTTTAAAGATTTAGCCCTTACAGAGGAGCGTTATAATGCACTCGTGCATCATATGACGAATATTGATTTAATCAAAAAAGTGCCGAGTTATTCAGAGTTTGTAGATACATCGTTGTTACCATAGGAGGGGGACCATGAAGAAATATACATATGTGCCGGGCTCATTTATCGCAGCTTGGCTAATTTGGGAGTTAATCGTTCGTCTGGGTGGTTTTAACGAAGCCTTGTTTCCAACGCCATATAAGGTATTGATCGGCTTTGGAGAACTCATCGGAGACGGTGTTCTCTTTAAAGATATTGCAGACAGTTTAGTACGCTTCTTCATTGGTTACATCATTTCCGTTGTAGCCGGCGTATTTTTTTCGGCCTTATCTTGGGTTGGTATAAGGGGATTTGGAACTACATTAATCCAATCGTTCAAGTCATTCGACCAATTTCTCCTGTGGCGTGGTTGCCGTTTATCGTTCTCTTCTTTGGCATCGGTCAAGCGCCGGCTATCGTTATCATCTTTATTGCGGCGTTCTTCCCTGTGCTATTGTCCACGGTGTCTGCCATCCAAAATATCGATCCTGTATATATTAAGGTGGCGCGCAACTTTGGTATTAGACAACCAGAACTATTATTTAAAATCGTGTTGCCTGCCGTATTCCCTGGTATTGCATCCGGTCTTCACATCGCCCTTGGTACAGCGTGGATTTTCCTTGTAACAGGCGAAATGGTAGGCTCTCAAACGGGCCTTGGATTCCTCATTATAGATATGAGAAATAACTTGCGCAACGATCTTCTAATGGTAGCCATTTTAACTATCGGTTTCGTTGGGCTTTTACTCGATTGGGGCGTGTCCCTCATCGAAAAATGGATTTACAAACGTTGGGGTATTGAGAAATAGGAGGTGGCCTCATGGGTTATATTTCGGTGCGCAATGCACACAAGGAATTTATGAAAGATGGGGAACCACTCACCATTCTTGAAGATATCAACTTAGACATTGAAAAGGGCGAGTTTATTTGCCTATTAGGCCCTTCTGGTTCTGGTAAAAGTACGCTATTAAATGCCATGGCGGGCTTTGAGCTCGTTACATCTGGTTCCATTACTATCGATGGAGAAGAGGTGAAAGCGCCTCAACTCAGATATGTAACGGTATTCCAAAATTATGGTCTCTTGCCGTGGCGTACAGTGGAAAGCAATATTGAGCTAGGCCTTGAAAGTAAAAAGGTGCCTAAAGAAGAGCGCCCCGCTATTATCGACAAATACGTTAAAATGGTAGGCCTTGACCATGCTCGCAATCGCTATCCTGCAGAACTATCTGGGGGCATGCAACAACGTGTATCCATTGCTCGTGCCTTGGCGGTTGATCCAGATATTATCTTTATGGATGAACCTCTAGGTGCCCTTGATGCGTTGACACGTATCAACTTGCAAGACGAAATCTCTCGCATCTGCCGCGAAGAAGGTAAAACAGTTGTATTCGTTACTCACGACATTGAAGAAGCCGTAGTCCTTGCGGACCGCGTTGTAGTACTGGCGGCAAACCCAGGTCGTGTACAAACTATCATCCCTGTAAATATCATAGATAGAACAGACCGTACATCGCCAAACTTTGTTAATATTCGTAACCACATATTCGAACAATTCCAACTAGCAAAAGAAGACAAAATCGAGTTCTATATTTAGTTATTTTTACGGTATACTATAAGTAGCTAAAGATTGTAAGTGCTCCACTGAGTGCACAAAAGAAACCACCTAGGGACTGCGACATACCTAGGTGGTTTCTTTAATTATAATAGACAAAATCCTAAAATAATGTATACTATAAGTAGCTAAAAGAGTAAGGAGTTCCATTAGTGTACACTTTAAAAGAACCACCCAAGTATTTCGACGTCCTTGGGTGGTTCTTTATTTATCTGATTACGGAGATAACCCGATGCTCATCACCATTTAAAATACCTATCGAGCAATTTACAAGTGTAGTAGCTAATTACATTTGTCATAATAGGTATTATAAAGAGTAAGAAGATTTCTTCCATAGTGTCACCTCCTCACTGCACCGTATTTCTCGGATTAGAGATGGTGACATCTTGATTGTAGTACATATAACTATATATTTCTTATGCAATTCGTGTAATTATCATGTATAGTAGATATATATCGGTAATAATATATGAAATTTAAATTGGAGGCTGTATGTCTTTATTTGAGTTAGAGAAGACCTTGTCTTTTGATGAATATATAGCAACTTTTGATGCCGAGCATGTAGAGAAGGTGCGCGGTTTTGTAGATTGGCTCTCCCAGTATTCGGGTAGTCTTGTCCATAATCCTTGGGGTGAGGTAAATCCTGAATTAGAGATTGTCGCAGAGGGCTTTGATGCGGCACAGGTGCGCCGAGATAATTTGGTCGCTTATTTATTGCCACGCTTAGGTCGAGCTAAGGTCTTTGTAGTGGCTGAGGCTGTAGGATACCAAGGAGGCCGCTTTACAGGGATTGCTATTACTTGTGAAAGAATGCTACTAGATAAGCACAAAACCATTCGTGCGAAGGATGTAACGCCTATTCGCTTAGAACGAACTAGTTCTTCTAGCAGTCATCTGTTGAAAGGAGCACAGCAAAAGGATGGCTTTAACGAACCTACTGACACTGTAGTATGGAGTGCTATTGTTGAAAAGGGCATCGATCCTTATGACACATTGCTGTGGAACATATTCCCCTTCCATCCACATAAGGAAGGAAATCCACTGACGAATCGTACACCTACGGATAAAGAGCAACAATTAGGGTTGGGAATATACAAAACGCTTGTTAGACTTACATCTTGAACTAGGCGGTGTAGAACCTCTTATGCTCGCCGTAGGACAAAAATCTGCGGATACGATGGACAAATTTGGTCTATCTGCCATTGGTTTTGCTGACATCCCGCAAATGGTGGTGCTAATCTCTATCGACAAGGATTTGCTGAGGCGGTAGATACCTATTTAAAAATAATAGGTGATTGAGATTATTAAAATAATAAGTGATTGAGATAGTTAAAAATAATAAAAAGATTGAGAGTTTCGGAGAGAAGTTTATGAAACGTTATTGTGATGCATGTCGTCAGTATTGTGATGAGGCGGCTATGTTTTGTCCTACTTGTGGGCAGTATACAGTGGCAACAGAGGTAGAATGCATCGCACCGGAAGGGGATGTAATCTATCCTTTGGCACACTACCAAATGAGTTATAAGGATACGTTCCTTTATGTAATGGGGCAAAAGTTCATGGATACCGATGGACGTGCTTCCCGTAGGGAGTTTTTCCAATTTTTATTCTTGTGGAATGTAGTAGTAATCTGCATACTGGCCGTGTTCTGCGCGTTGACTGCCATATTTAAAACAGGCCCGTATTTACTTGGCTTAGCATGGATGATTATCTCGATTTTGGGACTTGTTTCTGTTGTACCTATGGTTTCACTCAGTATCCGTCGTCTCCATGACACGGGAAAAGGTAGTGATACATTATTGTTATTCTTTGTTCCTTTTGTAGGTCCATTAATCTTATTAGGTTTGTTGAGTAAGAAGGGACAACCCCAGGATAATCAATATGGTAGCGCTTTACAACATATCGTAATTGACAAGCGCTTAGCGTCTATTATGAAAGTATCTCCTAGTAATAGCTCTTTAACAACGAAAGTACTGGTCGCTGTAATTGTAAGTGCTCTTTTCGTTTGTGGCCTTTCTATGCGATATATGGCGCCTTCTGATAAGACAATATCTATGGGTTGGATGGCGAATATTATCGTAGGTGAAGGTAGTGAAGAAGCAGCGGAAGCATCGGTAAAAGAATATTTTAATGCCGTTAATAATAAAGATTACGACAAAGCTTTCACCTATGTTATCGATCAAGCTAAGGCTAATCCAACAGAGAAACAAAAATGGATTGAGTCTATGAAGAAGGCCCCTAAGGTTGACGTTGTCTCTTTAGGCGTTTCTCAAGTGAGCCGCGTAGGTAATTTGAAGCGCATTACCTTCGAGGCGAACTTGCAAATGACAAAACCTAGTGAAGGTGCCGTAGAAGCGACGCATATTAAACGCTATATTTCCGTCATTGAAGAAAATGGGGCATGGCATATTGAAGGCTTTTACAAAGATGATCCTAATGATAAATAATTAGATCTATATACAAATAAAATAGCTGTATCATATAAGCATAAAGTACCTAGATCGATTTAAGAATAAAATAGTTAGCTATAAGGATTAAAAATAGATAATTAAAATTATATAATCTATAGAATTGACTTGATTTTGTGCGCTTTTTGAAGCACTTAACAGTCGTGTAAAGCTCGCGTAATAGCGTTAACATAAGGGTTCCCTCTTTTGTTAGCGCTATTTTTTTATGTTACAATAGAACTAACGTATGAAAGCGAGGCTTTCATCAAAAATCGATCGGATTATATTGCAAGACCCATTGGATAGGGACGAAGAGAACGTACCCGTCGCGACTGACATATCTAATGAGGGCAATATACTCATTTGCTATGGCAAATGGTCACAACAACACTAGGAACGGCAAAAATTGATAGCGCATCTTTGCGCCTATTTGACGAGACGCTAGTATTTTAGCGCCTTTTTCTTTGTGTGGCCTCCATAGCATAGATCAATTCAAGTGATAGGGTGAGAAAAAGAAACTATGTTAAATAAAAATAATGAACAAAAATTTTTAGGAGGAACTGTGAATACAACAGATAATCAGGTTACTGCGCAAGTGAAAGCAGAACAGACAGTAGCAAGACATGCTACTCGTGCAAAACTGTGACTGAAGGCGAACAAAAAAACAGACTCGTCGCCGCACTAATACACGCCGCCCTGCTGGCGAAGGTCGTACTCGTCAACAAGCGACTGGCGAAGGCGAAGGCACAACACGTCAACGCCGTACAAATACTCGCACAAGCGGGACTGGTGGTCGTACTAATACGACTCGTCGTACAAATACTCGTCGCAATGCCGAGCAAGGTGAAGGTCAAGAACGTACAGAACGTAAACCGCGCCAAACTCGTGCACCACGCGGTGAACGTAGTGAAAATACACGCAACACGCGTACTAATACTACTGGTCGCAATGGCCAAAACCGTAACAACAACCGTCCAAATAACCGTTCCACAAACCGCAATCATCAAGAGGAGCAAGTGGAATTAGTAGGTCGCACACCAAATGGCGCTAACAAGGGTAAATTCCAAATTATCCCTCTTGGCGGTCTTGGTGAAATCGGTAAAAACATGACCATCTTCCAATATGAGGACGAAATCATCGTTCTCGACTCTGGTCTTGCGTTCCCTAGCGAAGATATGCTTGGCGTAGATATCGTTATTCCTGATATGAGCTATATCATCGAGAATAAGGATCGCGTAAAAGCTGTCGTAATTACTCATGGTCACGAGGACCATATCGGCTCCTTGGCATACCTTATGAAAGAAATTAACTGCCCAGTATATGCAACAAACCTCGTTTGTGGCTTGATTGAAGGCAAGTTCAAAGAACATAAGGTATCTCCAAAATGTCTTCGCACGATTGCTGCAGGCGATGAAGTTCAAATTGGTTCTGTAAATGTTGGTTTCATCCAAACAAACCACTCCATCCCTGACTCCTGCGCGGTGTACTTCGATACACCAATCGGTACTGTACTTCATACAGGGGACTTTAAAATCGACCAAACGCCAGTTGATGGCCGTTTGATGGATATGCACAAATTTGCTGAGCTCGGCAACAAAGGCGTATTAGCGTTGATGTCCGACTCTACAAACGTTGAAAAACCAGGCACTACAGGTTCTGAAAGCTCCGTAGGTCCTGCTATTAAACAAGCTGTTGGCGAAGCAAAAGGCCGCGTTGTTTTGGCAACATTCGCATCTAACGTATCTCGTATCCAACAAGCTGTTGATGCGGCAGTTATGTTCAACCGTAAGGTTGTCGTTATAGGGTCACGACATGGTAAATGTTACAGAAATCGCACAAGAACGCGGTTACTTGAACATTCCGCCAAATACAATCATCGACGTAGATGTAATGCACAACTACACAGATGACCAAATCATGATCTTAACAACTGGTTCTCAAGGTGAACCGATGGCAGGCTTGTCCCGTATGGCTACAAGCAACCACCGCACTGTAGAATTGGCACCGAATGACACAGTTATCATCTCTGCTACACCAATTCCAGGTAATGAAGGTGCTGTAGGGTAGAACTATCGATAACTTGCTTCGTTTAGGGTTGTAATGTAGTTTATGGTAAAGACCGTGGCATCCACGTATCTGGCCATGCGAGTCAAGAAGAGCTTAAAACGATGCTCAACCTTGTTCGTCCAGAATACTTCATTCCAGTTCATGGTGAGTACCGCATGTTGCGCCGTCATGGTGAACTTGGTGTTGCTATGGGCGTAGATCCTAAGAAAGTCCTCATCGGCGACAATGGTCAAATCTTTGAATTTGATAAAGATGGTGGCCGTAAAGGTGGCCGTGTACAAGCTGGCGCTATCTTCGTTGATGGCCTTGGCGTTGGCGACGTAGGTAACATCGTTATTCGTGACCGTCAACAATTGGCACAAGAAGGTATGGTTATCGTTGTAATGGCGATGGATAAAAGCTTCTGGTACAATCGTAGCTGGTCCAGACCTCGTATCTCGTGGCTTCGTATACGTACGCGATGCAGAAGAGCTCATGCTTGACGCAGAACGTAGGGTAGAACAAGTTCTTGATGATTGCGAAGCTCAACGTATCAAAGACTGGACTACGATTAAGCAAAACGTACGTGACGCGTTGGGTAAATTCTTCTACGATAAAACTCGCCGCCGTCCTATGATCTTGCCGATTATTCAAGACGTATAATCACATACAATATACAAAAGTACCGCATCGTATGATGTGGTACTTTTGACATTTAAAAAAATGGGCTTAAAAAACTACTATAAATAGCTATGCTATCGCATTTAGCTACTATATGGGGGTATTTGAAGTTACCCTTTTAAACTGTTATAATTAAAAGATACCAATTAATCTATCTTCTTATATATAGAATGGAGATTTATGAAACAAACAAATACAAGAGCGATGGTAGAAACTGCATTTGTATCAACCATTGTTGTAATGTTAACTATAGTAGGGTCTACAGTGCCCTTCCTTAGCTTGCTAGCCACCTTAGTTGCACCATCTGGGATTGCACTGATTGGTATCCGGTGGGGTAGTAAATATAGTTGCGCCGCATCAATAGTGGCATTTGTACTCGTCTCCCTTTTTAGTAGGCCCATTAATGGCAATGGCGACAATCTTGGCATATTCCTTGCCAAGTATCTTCCTCGGTGAAGCTTTCAGAGCGAATTGGTCTTTTGGGAAGCTCATCGTTATACCGGCTATTGCGTTAACTGTAACGAGTCTTATGGGGATTTTTATTTCTGCAGGTCTTACATCTTTTGATTTGAGTCAAATTAATCAAATGATTGATGTAGATTTAAAGAATGCTATCATTGAGTCTGTTAAGCAACAGCCTATGACACAAGAGCAAATGGATGCATATATTAATCGTTTAGATTTTACGATTCAACAAGCAAAACGAATGCTGTTAGCGTATTGGTTTGTCGCCAATGCAGTCGTAGTTTATATGTTAGCTAAGCTTGTATCTTATATTGGTGGGCGTACAAATAGTGTAATGCGTACGCTGCCGACTATGGATACATGGCGCATGCCGATTTGGGGTGCTGGGGTATTAGCAGTAGGTATTATTCTTGCTTATGGTGAGCAGTATCTAGGCTATACAAATACTATTATTTCAGATGTAGGTCTTAACTTAGCTTTATTTGGTGGTATGGTATGTGGTTTAAATGGTATTACATGCTTACTATCCATCATGAAGTCTTATAATTTAGCGGGCTTTTTCAGATTTATTATTATAGCTCTCTTATATGTGATGAGTCCGATAGCACTCGTTATATACGGTATTTTTGATATGTTTTTAGATATGCGAGCTCGTTTCCAAAAACGTAGCTTGTAATAGAAAGGAGGCCGTTATGAAATCCTTTCAACGGAAATGGCAAGGTTTAGAAATTACCATTATCACCGTTATCGTAGTATTGTTATTATTGTTGGCCTATTTAAACTGGGCTGTGGCAATTTTAGCACTAATTATCGTGGTAGCGGCGTATTTGATTAATTACAACACCATTCATAACCGCCGTCGCTTGGCAAGGGAGCAGCTTGGGGCGATGATGAAAAACGTCACACAAGCATCTAACTTTGCTTTACAAAACTTGCCAATGGGCATTGCTCTTGTTAATAAACAAGGCACTTTAGTATGGAATAACAGTGTCTTTGCAGACTGGATTAAAGTAGACTGGAATAAACTTCAAAAAATGTCTGCTCTTTTACCAGGCTTCCGCATTGATAAAATCTGGGGTAAATCCGGATATATGACGGAGCAGTACGAAGACAAGTACTTCCAAATTATTTACAAATTCATTGATCCTCGTGATACACGACCAGATCTTCATAGTGAAGATGAACTGGCTGACCATGCAGTGATGGCGCTATACTTCAAAAATATTACAGAAGTAGAAAAGGCGCGTATCAAGGCTGAAGAGGATCAGCCTGTATGGGGCATGATTCAAATCGATAATCTCGAAGAATTGACAAAAGGTCTTAGTGACCGCGAATATACAAGCGTTTGGTCCGATATTAACAATATCATCGTGGATGAAATCGACGGCCATGAAGGCTTCGTTCGTAACTTCCAAGATGATATGTACACCTTTGCTATCTCTCGTGGCGCTCTTCGCGCGATGGAGGAAAAAGGTTTTAAAATCCTTGAGAAAATCCGTAAATTGCCTTCTCCGCGTCAGGTGCCAGCTACGATTTCTATCGGTATTAGTGAGAACGTAGGCTCTGTAAAAGATGTGTCTAGTCGTGCTCGCGCAGCCTTAGATATCGCATTAGGTCGCGGTGGTGACCAAGTGTGTATTATGGATGGTGAAAGCACCCGCTTCTTCGGTGGTAATACAGCAGGTGTTGAGAAGAACACACGTGTTCGTGCTCGTGTCGTATCTCAAGCTTTACATGAGCTCATGATCGACTCTGATAAGATTCTTGTTATGGGGCATCAACGGGAAGACTATGATGCATTAGGTGGCATCATCGGTGTCACCTCTATTGCTCGAGCACTTGGTAAAGAAGTACGTGTTGTACTTTCAAAAGAATCGAGTGCTATCGATAAAATGGTGGCCGTTCTCAATGAATCTGAGTTCTGGCAAGAGCATTTTATCACCCTAGAAGGTGCAAAGGTATGGGTAGATGCGAATACGCTCACTATCGTGTGTGATACGCATCGTCAAGCAATAGTAGCGACCCCAGAGGCGCTTGAAATTTCTGAACGACGCATCGTTATCGACCATCACCGTCCTGCGAGCCAGATTTTGTAGAAAACCCATTGCTTACGTATTTGGAGCCTACTGCATCGTCCACATCTGAGCTCGTTACAGAGCTCGTACAATATGCTGAGTGTTCCTGTGAAGCTTTCAAAAAGCGGAAGCTACAGGCATCTATGCAGGGTATCGTTTTTAGATACGAAGAACTTTGTTCAACAAACTGGTGCGCGTACCTTTTGAAGCGGTCGCATTCTTGCGCCGTGCAGGGGCGGATATCGAAAAGGTGAAACAATTATTTATTGAAACCTTCGATTCTGTTCAGTGCGTGCTAAAAATAGTATTTGAAGCCAATCGTACCGAAGGGATTGCTATTTCCGTAGCACCTGAAGGTTTGAAAGATATGATGGCATTAGTCGCACAAAGTGCGGATATGCTCATCAGTAATGAAGATATTGAAGCAGCCTTTGTACTGTATTCCTTGAATGACGGCGGTATCGGCGTTAGCGCTCGATCCAAAGGCAAGGTAAACGTACAAGTTGTAATGGAAGCCTTGGGTGGCGGTGGTCACAGAACTGTGGCTGGTGCCCAATTACAAGGTATGACCGTAGAGGAAGCGAAGCAGGCCATTTTTAGAGCGTGCTCTAGAAGCCCTTCATTCCGCTGAACAAGAGGAGGAACAACAATGAAAGTAGTATTGTTAGAAGACGTTAAAAAAGTTGGTAAAAAAGGCGAAATCGTTGAAGTTAGCGACGCATATGGTCGTAATGTATTGATTAAAAAAGGCCTTGGCCTTGAAGGTACAACGACTAACGTAAATAACGCAAAACAAAAACAAGACTCCATTGCTCACCACAAAGTAGTAGCGAACGATGAAGCTAAAATCTTGGCGGCTCAATTGACTAAGGTTGAAGTAACTGTAAAAGTTCGCATGGGCGAAGAAGGTCGCGTATTCGGTTCTGTTACTGCAAAAGACATTTCCGATGCGACTAAAAGCTCAATACAAAGTAGATATCGATAAAAAGAAAATCGAAATCAAAGAACCATTGAAAACATTAGGCGTACATGACGTTTTAGTTCGTGTTCATCCTGAGATTACAAGTACTATCAAGGTTAATGTGGTAGCTGAATAATAGTGTTCACCATGCTCTTTGAGTATGGTGAATTCTTTTATCCATAGTGGTTGTGTGAAGGGGATTATCATGGATGTACGCATTCCACCGCATAATCTAGATGCGGAAAAAGGCCGTTTTGGGGGCCTTATTAACCAATGGATCGAACTCGGGCGCTGTTGTTGATACAGTGACGAGCATTCTAAAATCAGAAGACTTTTACCGCGATGCGCATCGTATTATTTATGATGCTATTTTAGAAATCGTGCATGCTAATAAGACGGCAGACTTTATCACTGTTGGTGAAGAGCTAGATCGTCGCAAGCGACTCGATGCGGTAGGTGGTCTTGCTTATATTACATCTCTTGCTAATGAATCGGTGTCTTACAATGTGGAGGAACACGCGAAGATTATTAGCGAGAAAGCTCAGTTGCGCCGCCTTATCGATGCAGGGGAATAAAATCGTAGGCATGACGTACGCTGGCGAAGATGAACCAACGACTATCCTCAACAAGGCAGAGCAAATGGTGCTAGACGTAAGTGGTCAAACTCAATCTGAATCTTCCTTTGCTCCAATTAGTGAGATAGTATTATCTAACTTAGATAAATTGAACGCATTGCAACAGCATGATGGTGCCATTACAGGCGTTCCAACAGGCTTTAAAGATGTGGATCATGTCTTTAATGGTCTACAAAAATCTGACCTCATCCTCGTAGCAGCCCGTCCTGCGATGGGTAAAACGGCTTTCACCTTGAACATCGCCCAAAACGTAACGATGCTATACGACAAGACGGTAGCCTTCTTCTCCCTAGAAATGGGCAAGGAGCAGCTCGTTGCTCGTATTCTGTCCTCCGTGGCAGGCGTGAGCTCTGAAAAACTGCGCCGTGCGAACATGGACCCAGCAGACTGGGAAAAGGTTATCGCTGCAGCGGACCGGATGAGTAAAGCCAAGCTCTTTATCGATGATACGCCGGGCCTTACCGTACAAGATATGCGCTCTAAATTGCGCCGTCTTAAGGTGGAACATGGTCTCGATCTTGTTATCGTCGACTATATTCAGTTGATGCAAGTACGCAACTCCGGCAAGCGGCAGAGAACCGTCAACAAGAGGTATCTGAAATCTCTCGTAACCTCAAATTGATTGCTCGTGAGTTCAATGTGCCTCTCATCGCCTTGTCTCAGTTGTCTCGTGGTGTTGAAAGCAGACCAGATAAACGGCCTGTACTGTCTGACCTTCGCGAATCTGGTTCCCTCGAACAAGATGCGGATATCGTTATCTTCTTGTACCGCGATAAATATTACGATGAAAACTCTGAAAAAGGGGACAATGCAGAAGTCCTCATTCGTAAACACCGTAATGGTTCCGTCTGGTACCGTGGAACTTCGATTTATTGGGGAATTAACACAATTTAAAGACGTGGAATTCCGAGACATGGGGCCGGAACAATAATGAAAACTATCGTGGGGTGCCTATATTGATGGGGGCCCGACTTTATTTCGACAACTTAGTTACAAAAAGCACCACCTACCTCGTGGCTCCAAACGACGCGTAAGTCGCCCCTCGATAGGTGGTGCTCTTTTGTATTACGTTAGCCCAAAATAAGTCCCATCAATATAGTGGCACTAGATAGTAAAAAAAGGATGTAGAAGTTCTTGTATTATGTTAGTAGAAAATAAGTCTTATTAAAGTGTATAATAGTGCTAGATAGATTTTTATAGTGTCGTACAATACGTAAGTATTGTGAGATGGAATATAAGGTTTCCATCCTGTGTATGATGAATTTAACTATTAGTGGAAAACAAAATATCGAATTTTATTTGTTGATGGTTGGATTAGGTCTTTGCAGAGGCTTATAAATATAAGCATATTAGTCTAGGTGTATTTGAGAGCCTGCATTATGATATGTCCATGATAGACTTAATTGATGAATACCAGTTGTCAAAGGACTTAAGGGAGATTGTTTTCCAAGGTATGGGCATGGAAGATATTGTTGATGCAGCAGAGTGGTTTGAAGACTTTGATTGGGAAAGTCATTTGCGTGATGCGATAGATTACTTGGAACTGGATTGTATATCTAGATTAATGGAGCCCTCATATCATACTTGTATTAATGATTTCACCTTGTTTGATGTACCTAATACGGATAGCATTGATCATCTCTATATTTCTTTTGTATCTCATCATAGTTTTGAGCAAATCATGATGATTTTTATGCTAGGGTATACAGTGTTTTTGATTGAGTTAGGTGAGTATTGCGCTGATGCCTTTGATACTTTTAAACGTAACTACCTTACTAGTCTTCGAGCCATAAACCGTGGCGAGTCCGAGGTTTTAAGTGAAGTTCTTGAATTATTTGATTCTTGTGATAACGAGAACGATTTTTTGAGCAATAAACGACAACAATTGTGGTTAAGAAAGATTTCCATAGATCTTAGGGGTCACTTTTTTAGGCTTAAAGAGTCTAGCATGAAGTATCGTAGTGAGAAGGGATTAGTTTATTATAGAAGGCCTAAAGAAACCATATTGAATTAAGTTATACATGTACTTAAGAGTACCTACTATTAGATTTGATGTCTAATAGTAGGTACTTTTATGTCCAAAATTTGCCTCTATAATAACAAACATATGTTTGAAAATACTCTGTATTTTTTTGTTATACTAATCATAGAAATTATTCTTCTTGTAATTCTTATAAACTTCAGGTATTTAGCGGTTTGAGGAGGTGTTTGTATGGGTTCAGCTGATACGGATCGAATGTATATGTGCATTGATTTGAAGAGTTTTTACGCGTCTGTGGAGTGCGCCGATTTGGGGCTGGATCCGTTTACGACGCCTTTGGTGGTGGCCGATGGGTCTCGTGGCAAAGGGGCTATTACATTGGCCATTTCACCGGCTTTAAAAAAAGCTAGGTGTTAAGAATCGCAGTCGTCTTTTGAGATCCCTCCGCACATTGAGTATTTGACGGTGAAGCCTCATATGAAGCGGTATATGCAGGTATCTGCTGAGATTTATGGCTTTTGCTCAAGTATGTGGCACCTGAGGATGTACATGTATACTCTATCGACGAGTATTTTTATCGATATTACGCCTTACTTACCGCTCTACAAGAAAAACGCCTCGAGAGCTAGCGCAGATGCTACTTGATGCGGTGTTAGAGGCGACCAAGATTTATGCCACCGTTGGGATTGGAACAAACTTGTTTCTTGCCAAGATTGCTCTCGATATCCTCGCAAAACATGCGCCTGATTTTATAGGGATATCTTGATGAAAGCCTCTTTAAAGAGCAAAATCTGGTATCATCAGCCCTTGACCGACATCTGGCAGATTGGTAACGGGCATAGCCAACTCGCTTTGCATAAATATGGAGCTTATGATTTGCATGGTATCACCATGGTTCCAGAGGCTAAGCTATACAAGGAGTTTGGTGTTAACGCCGAGCTCATCATCGATCATGCTTGGGGCCGTGAGCCGTGTACGATTGCAGATATCCATGCGTATCGTCCCATCAAGCATTCTATCTCTCATAGCCAGATTTTTATTGCGTAACTATTCCTATGAAGAGGCCTATGTACCTATGCGTGAAATGGTGGAGTCCTTTGGTGCTAGAGCTTTTACAAATCAAAGGGGTTACGAACCATATTCACGTCCACATCGGCTATGCAGACGAAATGGTGCGCTCCACAGGGAGGCTCTAAAGAAAGCTTAAACAATATACAGATTCTCTGCAGACGTTGACGACAGCTGTTATTAAATTATATGAGCAACATTGCCATAAAAAATGAGCCTCATTCGTCGTATTGGAATAAGCTTTGAGGATTTGGTGAATCGTTCCGCTATCCCTCAAGAGGAGGATTTATTTAGCGCCCTTACGACAGATGACAGAGAGAAAAAGGAGCGACAGGTCCATGAGGCAATGCTATCCATCAAGGAACAGTTCGGTAAGAACTCTATTCTGCGCCTCTAGCTTGCAAGAGGAAGGGACTATGCGTTTTAGAAATACCTTGGTAGGTGGGCATAATGGGGAATAAATAGTGTAATGGATACAATGGCAATTGAACGAAGAACAACAATTGAAAATAGATTAGTCGCATAAGGAGAGGTATACATTAATGAAACATCGTATGTCTCGTTTACAACGGGCGAAAACAATTTATGCCCTTTGCGGCATTGAAGGGCTTTGAGAGCTTTACTAGTCGACTGTTGCACGGTCTAAGGAGGCACGAGTGGAGCTGTCGGAGGATCAAATAGATGAGTTAAATAAGGTTTTACAGACTATACATGGCGGAGAATGGGTGCGAATTGTTTACTACAATAAACAAAAGATATACAGAGCTTATAGGGGCGGTTGATATGATTAGTGCGCAAATGCAAATTATATCTGTTCAAGGCATAGATATTCCCTTTTAGATATATCAAGGAATTGAATCTGTATGATATGACAATATAAAGAGTTGTCTTTATATATGGCTTAAGGGCTAGAGTTGAGGTGTGATTCGGTATACAATGATGATAAAGAGTTGTAATTTAATTATATTCTCGTATAAAAACTACCCTATATGGTTAGCTGTTATATGACTATATATACTCTTTGTATTGTTTTTATGAGAAAGGCGGTGTCTGTAATGCATGAGGTTATATCATTACTTATCAATCGCTATGATTTTTTTCTCCAGTTGTTATGGGAGCATATAGAAATTTCAGTATTAGCTTCTGTTATTGCTACCATCATCGGTGGATTATTGGGTATATTTATATACGAATATAAACGGCTAGCTGTGCCCGTTATGGTAGTAGTTAATTTCCTATATACGATTCCATCTATATCGATGTTAGGCCTTTTGTTGTATGTATCGGGTGTTGGAAATACGACTGCTATCATTGCATTGGTTATCTATGCCTTATTACCGATGGTACGAAATACATTTACTGGTCTTAACCAAATTGATCAATCTATGTGTGAAGCGGGAATTGCGTTAGGGTCTTACGCGGATTCAACGTTTGTGGAATATAGAGATTCCCTTGGCTATGCCAACTATTATGGCTGGTATACGGACTATGCTCGTTATGACCATTGCCTTGACAGGTATTGCATCCTTTATTGGTGCTGGTGGCTTAGGTGTGGCGATTTATAGGGGGATTACAACGAATCAAAGTGCTTTGACAATTGCAGGCAGTCTACTGATTGCCCTATTAGCCATTACCGTTGATGCTCTCTTTTCTCTAGGTGAAAGAGTAACGCGTATTAGCCCTCATATGAAGCGCTATACGATTATATTTGTTTCGATTATGACGATAATTGCGATGGGTATAGGTGGCTGGGCTATGTATTGCCGTCATGTGAAGACCGATGTTATTCATATTGCAACGAAGCCTATGACGGAACAGCTTATTTTGGGGAATGTTTTAAAAGAATTGATTGAGAAGAAGACTGATTTAACCGTAGAGGTTACAGAAGGTGTCGGTGGTGGTACATCAAATATTCAACCAGCTATGCTTTCTGGCCAATTTGATATATATCCTGAATATACTGGTACGGCTTGGTCTGCTGTGCTAAAACGTACGGATGCGTATGATGAAAGTCTATTTAATGAGCTTTCACAGGCCTATAAAGAGAAATATAATTTTGAGTGGGTCGGCATGTACGGTTTTAATAATACCTATGGCATAGGGGTGCGTAATGAAATTGCTCAGAGTTATGGCGTAAAAACGTATTCTGATCTTGCTCGTATAGCACCATCCCTAACATTAGGAGGGGAATATGATTTCTTTGGACGTGAAGATGGCTATGCTGGATTACAACGCGTGTATGGTATGAGTTTTAAAGCTACTAAAGATATGGATATAGGGCTAAAATATACGGCTATTAGTCGTGATGAGGTGGATGTAATGCCGATATTCACGACTGATGGTCAATTAAGTATTGCACCAATTACGGTGTTACAAGATGATAAACATTTATATCCATCTTATATATCTGGTAATGTGGTGCGTAGCGAAGTATTGATTGCTCATCCTGAACTGCGCCCTGTATTAGAAAGTTTGAATCATACGATTACAGATCAAGAGATGGCGAAGATGAATTACGCCGTTGAAACGGAACATCAACTGCCAGCTGATGTAGCACATAAATTCCTGGTAGAACGAAATTTGATATAAGGTGAATATAGTTAGAACTAAAGTAAATAAAATTTGATATATGTTGAATATGATTTTTGTATTGACATTTAATCTCCTTTGATGTAATATAAACATATGAACAGATATTCATATAAATAAAAATATCTGATGAAAAAAATGTTTTAGGAACATATATAACAAGATATGAAACAAGATATGTCTAATAAGTATTAGAAAATAAACAATAAATTAACTTTATAATACAGGATAGAAACTTTCACTATTATCAAAGGAGATATCATGGAAGAAACATTATTGTTGAAGGATTTGAACTGTGCGAACTGCGCAGCAAAAATTGAAGATCGTATCCGTAAAATGGATGTTGTAGAGACTGCAAATTTCACAATTGCTACACATCAATTAAAATTAACCGGCTCTTGGAAAGACCGCTGAAGCATTAAAACGGGATATTCAAGACATTTGTGATGCCATCGAAGAGGGGCGTAACCGTAGCTGATTACGAGCGTAAATCTAAAGTGGCTATGGATGACCGTGGTCATGATCACGATCACGGCAGTGATGCAGTAACAATTGCAGTTATTGTAGCAGGCTTGTTATTTATGGCTTACGAAGGGTTGAGTACAGTTGTGCCGTCCATCGGCTTGCCAGAGTCTATCGAAACTCCAATTTACTATATTGCCTATATTCTTCTTGCGTTCCCTGTATTGCGTATCGCAGGTCGCAATATCTTAAAAGGCCAAGTATTCGACGAGAACTTCTTGATGTCTATCGCTACATTGGGCGCTATTGCTATCGATGCATTGCCTGAAGCCGTAGGCGTTATCTTGTTCTACCGTATCGGTGAGTTCTTCGAAGAAAAAGCTACTGATCGTAGTCGTACAGAAATCATGAACGCTGTCGATATGCGTCCACAAGAGGTGCGTGTTGTTGATACATACTGCGGTGGTGAAATCGTAGTTATGGCTCCTGAAAAGGTTGAGGTAGGCAGTACTATCGAAGTTCGCCCTGGCGATTTAATTCCTTTAGACGGTACAGTGCTTGAAGGTGAAACTCGCGTTAATACAGCTCCTGTAACAGGTGAACCTGTACCGGTTCGCGCTGTACCTGGTACTCAACTCATGTCTGGTTGCATCAACGAATCTGGTCGCATTACGATGCGTGTAGATAAGGTTCTTGAAGAATCCATGGTTACTAAAATTCTTGATGCCGTTGAAAATGCAGCATCTTCTAAACCTAAAATCGACCGTTTCATTACGCGTTTTGCTCGCGTATACACACCAATCGTTGTAGCTCTTGCATTGGCTGTAGCTATCATTCCATCCCTTATTACTGGTGAATGGCATAAATGGATCTACACAGCCTTAACATTCCTCGTTATTTCTTGCCCATGTGCATTGGTGCTTAGCGTGCCACTTGCATTCTTCTCCGGTATCGGCAATGCGTCTAAACACGGTATCTTGCTTAAAGGTGGTCGAGTTATCGAGGCGTTGGCTAATGTGAAAGCCGTAGCTCTTGATAAAACTGGTACTATCACATCTGGTGAGTTCAAAGTTCACAGCGTAGAAACTGTAGGCTCTCATGTAAGTTCCAGTCAATTGTTATCCATGGCGGCAGCTATCGAAGCCGTTTCTACACATCCAATCGCAACAAGTATCGTGTCTGAAGCAAAAGAACAAGGCCTTACAGTGGAACCTTCTGATTTCGTTCAAGAGTTAGCTGGTGAAGGTATGGTGGGTATGACTGATGGTCAACAAGTACTTATTGGTAACCGTCGCCTTATGGAACGCTATAATGTGCAAGGCTATCCAACAGAGGCTGCTGAATATGGCACAGAAGTTCTTGTGGCAGAAGGTAATACATACTTAGGTCGTATCATCATCGCCGATGAAGCTCGCCCAGACTCTGCTCGAAGCGATTGCTAATCTTAATGGTCAAGATATTAAAAACTGTTATGCTTACAGGTGATGCTGAAGCAAGTGCAAATTACATCGCTAAAGAAACTGGCGTAAGTGCTGTTCGCGCTCAATTGTTGCCACAAGATAAATTGTCCGTAGTACAAGATATTCGCTCTGAATATGGTCCAACTATGTTCGTAGGGGACGGCATCAACGATGCTCCAGTACTTGCTGGTGCTGATGTGGGTGGCGCGATGGGTAGCGGTGCTGATGCGGCTATCGAAGCGGCAGACGTTGTATTCATGCGTCCGTCCTTGACTGCTATTGCACATATCCTTGACTTGTCCAAAGCGACATTACGTGTAGCATGGCAAAACGTAGTATTCGCTATTGCTGTAAAAATCCTTATCATGGCACTTGGCCTCATGGGCTATGCCTCCATGTGGTGGGCCGTATTTGGCGATACTGGCGTATCCATCCTTTGTATCTTGAACTCTGTTCGTATCTTGCGCCGTTAATATGGTGAAAGTATCGTTTTAGAACAAGATAGAAATATAACAAGATGGAAATATAAATACATAACATTCTTCTAATCTGAAAGATTAGGGCATACAACAAATAACCTCTATACTGGTAAAAGCTGAGTGTAGAGGTTATTTTTTTGATTAGAGCTAATTAAATGGATATACATATGTACGTCATAAATAGACATAAAATTTGTATATGTATGTACTAGATATACAAAACTTTCACAATTCAATTGAATAATAGCTATAAAATAGTATATAATTTATTAGATGATTACTATAGATTCGTTGGAAGGAGGGATAGCATGATCACGGTGTACAAAACACATAGAAGAAGAGTTAGTTTCAGACTGCACTGTATCAGATGCCACAAAAGGTTCTTGGGTAAATTTGGTGAACCCAGACCCCGATGAGTTGTCCCTTATCAACATTTTGACAGAAATTCCAACGGACGTTTTAAAGACAGCCCTCGATATGGAAGAACGTTCTCACGTGGAGTTAGAGGACAATTATATCTTCGTTGTTATCAACATTCCAGTTGTTCGTGGTAACGATATGTACGATACAGTGCCGCTTGGTATCTTCTTGACGCCGGACTTCTTTATTACGGTGTGCCTCGAAGAATCTGAAGTATTGTATCCGTTCATTTCCAATCAGATTTCTACGTTCTATACGTTTAAAAAGACGCGTTTCTTGTTCCAAATCTTGTACCGCACAGCGACTATGTTCTTGCGTTACTTGCAACAAATCAACCGTCGTACAGACGACATTGAAGTTCAATTGCGTCATACCACAAAAAATAAAGACTTCTTCCAATTGTTGGAATTACAGAAATCCATGACATACTTTACCTCTGCATTGCGCACGAATGGTACAGTTATGGATCGTCTATTGCGCTTGCGTGGTCATAGCGCTTATAGACATTTACTCAAAATATACGAAGAGGATGAGGATTTACTAGAGGACGTTATCATCGAGAATAAACAGGCCATGGAAATGGTTGAAATGTACTCCAATATCTTGATGAATATGATGAACGCCTTCACGTCTATTATCTCTAACAACCTCAACATGGTTATGAAAATGTTGGCTACCCTAACCATTGCTATGGCGGTTCCGACCATTGTATTTAGCTTGTGGGGGACAAATGTACCATTACCGTTCCAAGAGGATGCAAATGGGTTTTATGAGGTTATAGGGGTTGCATTAGTATTTTCTATTATTGCTATCATTGGTATGTGGAAAAAAGACTTGTTCTAATCACTAAATACACATGAAAAAAGCTGGCTGTGAGCCAGCTTTTTTGCTTGCTTAACTATTACGTTATTGCTTATTATTGGACCAATCTGATATAATAGTACCGTTATGGAGAGGTGTCCGAGTGGTTTTAAGGAGCTGGTCTTGAAAACCAGTGACTCCGCAAGGGCCGTGGGTTCGAATCCCACCCTCTCCGCCATTCAATTTCAGATATTAATATACTTGGTAAGGCAATTGGAGCCCGTGCCTTGTATAGTACTATAAAGAACCCTTTATCTAATCGGTAGAGGGTTCTTTTTATTGCAATTCAAGGAGAAAAATTACTTATAATGGAAGAACTGTTTACTAAGAATCTTAAGCTTTTGCATTTACTCATTTAAACATTTGTAAAATGTGGAAAGGACAAGCTTCTCGAGGTTATAATGGAGTAAGATAGAATTGCACCATATATCTGGTAAAGATCCAGGTTCTTTACTAGAAATAAGATCAGGTTTACACGATAAAACTTTGCTAAGTAGTTACATTTCTTTTGTTACAGAAAGTTTTCGTAGAGATAAAAATCCAAGCTCAAGCGTACGATAAATTTCGTGTGGGTTATTGGAAAAATGTATACAGGATTATATTGAAAGTTGTAAAACCCCTCATATTGAAAAGGACTAATCATGAATGAATTATCAAGCATAGAAAAATTTAAACATCTTGTTTCCTCAGTCATATAAAAATACCCTTTGATAAATTCAAGTTGTTTTATGGAAATAGAATTTAAAGATTATGAAATTGATTTATTTAATAATAATTTATTGTTTGACGAGTTGAATTCTTTTCCCAAGATGGAATTATATGGAATATTTAGTTGAAATAAACAAGAAAAACAAAAGGCAGAAAAATATTGTACAAAGGCATGACTCTACAGAATTCGTAGACTCTGAACGCGTAAAAGAAAGGTTTTATGTTTGGAACTTCTTCAGATGGGGACGCTTATATTTCGATTTAAATGATAATCTATCAATATGGGAATATTGGCTAGATGATGGAAGTGTTGGAAAAAGTAGCAGATACTTTTGATGAAATTCTTGAATATGGAAAAATTATAGATTTCGAGTAAATGTAAATTGTATCAAGGTTTAACAAACTCTTAAGGTCGTCTGAAATATTTTTCAGTCGATCTTACAGATTCCTGAGGAATTAGTTTTTCAAAGATGTAGATGGTAATAAATACTCTTTAAAGAATGCACATATGGGACATAATCCTGAAGATGCTGTTTCCTATTGGAATCGTTGCAGTTGTTATTATGGAGCTAAATCTCAGATAGTACGGAAATGGATGCTTGATTCTAATAATTATCGATTGGAATATGGGACAGGCAACTGTTCCCTTTGGGGCAAAGAGCAAAGAACGTTATAAGAAAATCCGTAAAATCTAAAAATGGTAAGCTACCCTAAAGGTTGTTAATCTAAGAAGGATAAATTATGTATTTAGATCAAGTAAATTGTAGAATTAAACAAAAAAATTAATGATTTTGTATGTAACTCAAATGATGCTACTACGCCGGAGGAACGCATTGATATTCTGAATCAAGCATGGGAACTTTTACCCAAACCAGCCACTCAATTCGTTGAGCCTACTTCGGCAATCGCCTGTGGTATTTCAGAAAATTATAAAAATTAGGTGATAATCAAAAAGCCCTTGAGTGGATATTAATTGCACTTGAGGCACGAAAAAGATGAACTCGAGCAGGTGTGTTTATATGGACAGGAATCGTTTTATTACGAATTGGGTGATATGGAAAATGCCTATAAATATTTTGACCTAACTTATAATGAGCTACGTTACACACCTTTCTCTATGGAAGACAAAAAATATTGGCAATTTTATAAGCAACGTAAAGAAGAATTAAATCCTAAGAAAAAAACCAAAAAGTAAGATTCGATATTTTTCAGATGACCTTTTTTGTACCATACTTAACCGCCGCTACGCCTACGCCCCGGATGTAGTATAACTAGAGGGAAATATACTATGAAATATCATATTGAAGATTTAAGAGACCAATTACATAACCATAACTGGATTGTTTTAAAAAGAATCAGAAGGAAATGATTTAGATATATCAGAATTTTGGACTATTCGTCATAGATACCAACCAAACAAAACTTGTACTCTAGCTTTTGAAGGAATGGATGACTTGGAAGTTTTACCAATCGAAAAAAGTTATGCATGTTTTTTATCTGAAGAGCCAGCTATATCATTATACTTTTTCTAAGAGCATTAGTTATGGAAGAGAGATTTAAATACATTCATTTTAAATCTGAATTCTTTTATAATTTGTTAATTTTTAAATCCTTCAAACTATATAAAAGCTAATCAAAATCCAAATAACTGTAAATGTTTCTAGCAAGCGTAGGTTGGGTCTAGAACCAACAGCCCTAAAAAAGGTTGTGTGAAAATTTTTCAGACGATCTTTTCTTATGTGTCATCCTTACCGGCTTCGACTACAACGAAAAACGGTCAGTACCAATGGAAAGTGCCGTCTAGAGAAGAGAACGCCCGAAACGGTTTGTCCGGCGCGAGACAAATCAACTACCTGTATTACGGCTGGGGCAAACTGAAGAACGAAAACCAACACATCCGGAAATGCTCACCAACCCTTCCGATTGCAAAAACCAGTATTGCGACCGCGAGACGGGGCTGAATTACAACCCTATTCAGGTATTATTCACCTGATACGGGTCGGTTTGTGAATCAGGATCCGATTGGGTTACTTGAGATGAGTATTTTTATACATCCAATCCAAACGTTATGATTTGGATTGATATATTAGTTGGTTCAAGTTTAAAAATATCTGCAAAGAAAATTGAATATACATTAGGATATTTTAAACATAACCAAAAGTCCGTTGATAAAGGAAACTTATCATGAAGCTATTATCTAATAAGATTAAAATTGAAAATTCAAGATGATTTAAAAGTTATTATGGAGATAGAAGGTTGTATATTTACATACTCACCTATTGACTTTTAATTACAATCTAATACAACTAGAAGATGGTAATTTTTATTATAGATAAATTCAAAGTATATTTTTCATGTTCGAAAAAGCTTTTTTTCTTTTCTTAAATTGCAATATGAAATTGAACACTCTGTAAATCCATAACTTTATTAACTTCTTCAATGAAGACTTCTTGAGGCGTTTTTGTAATTCAACAGCTTTCGGGGTAAATTATTGCACCAATGTAACGCCCGCTGAATCGTTTCTTCTGACATAGCCTTTTATGGGCGTTCCTTTTGGGATAAAGCGGCGTAATAGTCCGTTATGTCGTTCATTTGAACCGCGTTCCCCAGGCGAGTACGGGTGAGCAAAGAAAAATAGATAAATCCTCTGTTTCTAATGTACTTATGTCTCGCAAATTCACGGCCATTATCAGCCGTAATAGTTTTACATAACATGGATACATCGGAAACGGCCTTAAGAGACTGCAACCAATTTTCTAATGTCATTTTTACGTCCACGGCTTTAGCGGATAGACAACGTAAGGCTACATATAGATGAGACTTGCGTTCTAACAATGAAACAATTACTTCATCGCTTTTATTCTTTTATTCCTCGGACCGTATCCAGCTCCCAATGACCAAATTCTTCGCGGGTAGCAACAGATTCATCACGCAGATCAATGGATTTACCTAACTTGCGTTTGTGTTGCCTGTTATGCCGCCTTATGAGAATGGCGAATAACACAAGGCAAATCCATTGGTTTAAGACCCAAAATGCCTTGGTAAAGGTAGTTATATAAAGTTTTAGTACACACCATTTCATTGCGTACAAACAAACCCTCACGTAAGGCGTAGCCAACAGCGAGATCTAAGGACCATTTATCGACTCTTACCTTGTTTTCAACCCAAGATAAAAAGGGCTCAATAGAACCTGCTTTCAAAGTGTTGAAAAGAACCTTGGCGGGTTCTTTCATAGGCAAGCTGACCGCAATCTGCTATATACTAAGAACAGCCTTTGTTTTGTCTAATTTGAACCACTGTTCCACGCTTTTTCTCAGCATAAATCGTAGTTCTAGAGCGTCCTAATGCCTTGGCAATAGTATTGATAGGATCACCAGCAAGAAGGCGTTTTTCAAGATAAAAAGCGCTCCTCTAAATTTAAGTGTTTGTTTGTACGCAATGATGTGATAAGATTAGAGCAGTCCATATTAGTACCTCGTGATTGATTGCGAATTTGATACTCTAATCTTATCACTTGTACTAATATGGATTTTTATGTGTTCAGTTTCAATTTACAACTAGCAAGCTTTTTCTTTAATTTATGAAGCAGAATACGAAATTCAATTATATGATAATCAAATTTACATTACTGATGAAATTAAACTAATTTATCTATCTCATAATGGAAATATTATTTGGATATATTGGCACTTTGATTCTATAGATTTTATAGACTTTGTAGAAAAATAATTATCTTTCTCACATTCTTCTAATGAAATTACAGAAATTGATAGAAATACTGGAGGAATATTAAAAAGCAAACCATAGTCTGCACAAAACCTTCAATCACACATAGAAGCGTGTGCAGTACACACGCTGTTTCTGTTATTGTCTTCTGCTCACAAACCCTTCCGATTGCAAAATACCCTTCTCCACACTGGTATGTAGCTACTGCCAAAAATGGATGGAAATCTTAGTCAAAAAAAGAAATAATGGGAATGGTACATTTTTCTTGGAGTACTACAAAGATAATGTAACCGAACAACATAGGAAATGGTATCATGACAACTTTAGGAAAATAAGATCTTTACTTTAAAAACAGAATCATTTAATGAAAAAATGAAAGAAATTCATTTTTTTGAATGATTTAATCTCAGATTCTGAAAAATTATTCCATATCCACTCTCATGTGAAATAATAAATCGTACTTTTACCCCCTATAGAAATATAGAATTATCAAAAAGAAAATTTTAGTTTATCGATAAAAAAATGAAATATTAAATTTTTTTGCACCAGAGGAAAAATGATATTGTTATGTATACTTTTATGGAGGAATAAATGATTCAGCTGAAATACCAATAGAATTATTCCCCTTGTTTATTATCAAAAATGAAAAATATTAGCAATTGGCTAGAATTAATAAACAAACCTAATTTTTATTGTTTAAAACTATTTAGCAATAAAAATAGATAAAGTTATCGATATATCTCTACTCGACAATGAGGAAGATGTGTTATCTATTTCTATTGGACTGAACGCTTTAACTTTTTTTAAAATAAATAAACTATTCCAGCAGAAGCAATCTTTGCCTTGTATAACTTAAAGGAGTTTCCTATGAAAGAATTATTAGAAAAAAACTTGAAAAATAATAGGTTTATTTATAAGGTAAGAATGGATCTTGAATTCGATGTAAAAGACTATCAAGAATTATTAAAAATTTTTAAATGAAATAAAGCATTATACTCATAATCATGATCTAATTGAAAAAAGACTAGCGTCTATTTTATATGAAATACTGAAATTAACACATATTTGGTATCTCAATTTAAAAGACGATCCAAATAAAAATGAATCTTCTATTGTTAATCAACTTGAAGAAGCATGGATAGAGTTAGATTCAATAATTGAGAAGAAATTTTGGTCAAGGACAATAAATACCTCTTAACAAACAGTAGTCGCAGGTTAGGGTCGAGTTCCGCTAAATATCAAGGTTATCTGAAATCAATTTTCAGACGACCTTTCCCTATGCTCTCCTCACTTGCTTCAACTATACCGGCTGGGGCTTCTGAAAAAGGACGAGCGGGTTTATAAGGATGCGAATCAGTCGTTCAGACGGCAAAACCAATATGCCGACCGTAAGACGGGGCTCACTCACAACCTCGTTTACGACAAATATTTAACAAAGCAAAATAAAAAGTAAATAAATGATTGGAAAAACAGATTAAATGTTTTTAAAAGAAAAGCAAAAGCTGAATGTTCTAGATAGAATTGTTTGAGAGTAAATATGAATAATCTTTTAACAAAACTTTTTGAAATACCAAGACTACCCTAGTTTTTAGTAGTAATCCAATCACTTCAGTACATGACTTAGGGTTCTATGGGAGAAACATTATTAAATTTAGCCGTTAATTCTCGCTAAAAAGATGTTATCTTACTAATAGAAAAATGGATGCTAATATCAATCAACAATGGAATTAAATTTTACTCCTATTCAAAAATGCTTGCCTTCACGGAAATATTGATATTATTAAAAATTCTTTTTAGAGAATGGTGCTAAAACAAATATAAAAAATGAGTTCGGATATGATGCAAAGCATTATGCAACGGAAGAATATCATGATAGTCTAAAGAGATAATGAATTTATTGAGAAATTATAAGTAATTGAATCATATTATTGGCGAGCCAACAAAACCGTAATAAGGTCGCTGCATTACAACTTCTCCAGGTATTATGAGCCTGATGTAGGTCGGTTTGTGAATCAGGATCCGATCAAATTAAAGGGTGGGCTGGGGAGTTGTACTATTAATGGAAAAAAAGAATTATTATGTATTTTTAAAAATATGAGACACATCCTGATTTTTGGGGACACTATTAAAGATATAAATCAAGTAGGAGGTATGGATGATACAGTTTTACATATTGCACTAGAAATAATTCTTTTAAATGATGCTCTTGTATTTCTTCAAAATGGGGCATTGATCGATCTTAAAGGGGACTTAGGATATACTCCCCTACATTATGCATGCATGTTTGGAAATATAGAAATGGTGAAATTACTCCTTGAAAATGGAGCTGATAAAAATATACAAAATGAATTTGGAGAAAATGCCGTTAGAATCTGTAATTAACTCATCCAGCGAAAAATAAAGAGAAGATAGTAAAACTATTAAATAATTTTTAGAAAACGTAAATAAAAATAGATTATAAATCAATCAAATGGTGCCATATCTTAAAAATGTAGAAAAGTAAGACATGAAAAACAATCTAATTTTATTAATTAAAAATCAAATGTCAGATAACCCAAAAAATGAAGATGCTTTTAGATTTAAATACACTTTACTAAGCTCGATAGAAAAATCCTAGTATAGATAATGATTGCTTCATAGAATTATTTAGCTATTATTCCAACATATCCCAAGGAGAAGTAAGTGAACTATTTAATTTACTGCAATCTTTAAACCAAAAAATGAAATCAATATAATTCATGATTTTTAGAATATATTTCCAAGTTTATCAAAGACTTAGGACTATGTTGTGAATTTGAAAACTTTCTAACGGAAGTAAAATATATACAAGAACGAAATTATCTAGAGGAAAAATTGAGCCTACTTTTTCCAGTTTTCAAAGTTGATAAAAATAACATCATAAGTTTTGATGATAGTGATGACTTATATATTTTCTATAATGCAACTATCTACTAAAAACTTGGATTGAGATAATATACGATGATTTTTCTCAATACTTGAATCACTAGAGTGGCAAGCTTTTACTAATAAGGCTTTATTATATTTTTACTCCTTGCTGTTTAAAATATATTTTTTTCTAATTTATCTAAATTTCATTTATATGGTTACGTTGTTGAATTTTTATATATTGCCCTAAGAAATGAAAGTACGATATTTAACACTACTCAAATCAACTTAATTATTGATTTTTAAAATTCATCCAAAATTTTAACCAGGAAATTAGTGTCGAAAACACATAACAAGTACTATCCAACTTTATTTATAACTTCCCGGCCTTCAAAGGTGCGGTGGGCGTCGGTCGGCCGGTAGAATCCGATACATGGTTTGTGATTTATGGAGGATACTTTTATGTTCAAATCAAAATTATTTTCCGAGGATTTTTAATATATGTATTAAGCGTAAAGTAGAAATTAAAAAGTTAGATAAACTTCCTAAGCTGGATAATAACTATTTGTTATTTATTGCTAAGTATCAGGAAGTAGAAATAATACCTGATATTTCTCTTTTTAATTATGAAGAGGCTTTAAATGAAAATAGATACCTAGAGTGTAATTATCCTGAAATATCAAGGTGTTTTTGGAGTATTGGGCAAAGAGGATTGACTGCACCCCAAAAATTTGGACACAATTTTTGGAGGTGCAGTTTTTATGTCAAAATATTCAAAAGAAGTAAAAAGAAAAGGCTATTTATCTTTCTAAAAAAAGGATGGAGTCGCTTTAGAATTGCTAAAGAGCTTAAGGTTCCAGAAAGTACTGTAAGAGATTGGCTATACAAGTTTAAGCTTAATCATAATTTGACCCATAAAATTAGTAAACAGGGTATTTTTCAGCAGACTTCAAACATAAAGTTATTGAAACTAGATGGAAAAATAAGTTATCCTTTAAGGAAGTAGCAAAACATTTTAATTTAGATAATCCTAGCCTAATTGCAAAAGATGGCAAAAAGATACTTAGATGAAGGAATCTCAGGATTACAAGCTAGCTTCTAAAGGTAGACCATCTATGAAACCGAAAGAACAAATACCACCCACAAAAGATCAATGTATTAAATCAGACAAAGAACGGATAAAAAGAACTAGAAGCTGAAATCGCTAGGCTGAAATATGAAATATCTTTTTATGACGACTTTATGAAAGAAATGCGTGAAATTGCTAAACCTAATAGAGCTGTGAGCACAAACAATTGCCATCGAAAAATTAAGAAAAATCTATCCTCTCAGTTTATGCTAGAGTACTTTTGGCATTAGTCGTAGTACATATTATGCACGCTTAGCTAGCATAAAAAGGGAGACAAATATGCAGAGGAACGAGAAGCTATTCGTACACTGGTAACGATGAATAAAGGTCGCTATGGATATCGCCGAATCACAATAGCCTTTACATAAATTAGGGCTTTAATATAAATCATAAAAGTTGTGATGCGTATTATGAAGGAAGAAAACTTAACATGCAAAGTCCGTCTCAAAGAAGTACCGTTCATATAGGGGGCACTGAAGGAAAAATTGCTCCTAATATTATTAAGCGAAACTTTACGGCAACAAAGCCAGATCAAAAATGGACCACAGATATTACCGAATTCCACTTGTTTGGACGTAAGGTTTTACTTATCACCAATCTTAGATATGTATAATGGTGAAATTGTATCCTATGAAATATCAGAACGACCTGTATTAACACAGGTATTATCTATGCTAGATAAAAGCCTTTAAAAACAGGCCACATAGCAAAGGTTGCATCTTACATTCGGATCATAGGGATGGCAGTACCAGCATAGCAGTTATCAAGAACATTAAAAATCACGCTATCATCCAAAGTATGTCTCTGAAAAGGAAACTGTTTGGATAATAGCGTGATGGAAAAACTTTCTTTGGCTTACTAAAAATCAGAGTTGTTATATTTTGGAGAAATTTACTTCCTATGAAGATTTTATCAATAAATTAAGAGATTATATTGATTATTACAATACAAAAACGTATTAAGCTCAATTAGCGAATGAGTCCGTAGAATACCGAACTCATTCCCAAAAAGTAGCTTAATTATATCTGTCCAAGAAAATGGTGCAGATCAGACAAGGAGATGGATGGTTTTTAAATAAAATTGATAATACCATTTTTCATTATAATCATGATGCTGGAGAGTATACTAGATCTTGCTTTTACAAATTTAGGGATAGATTTCTCACAATTTATCCAGTTGGCTTTGTTATACAGAGATTTAGAGCACCTATTAGATGAAGGAGAGACACTTACGGATAATATAAAAACTGAATTTATATATTCAGTAAATAGTATAAGTAATAATTTGTTTAATGTTTATCCATTTAAGTATTTTTAATTGGAATATTTAATAAATTTATTAAAGCAAGTCGTAGCCCGCACAAAACCCTTCAGTCCTAATGTAGGGTGTATGGTTCGCACATTGCAGTTTTCTGTTTTTCAGACGACCTCAATTCTTTTTCGAAGTCGTCTGAAATATTGGTTCTTTAACAATCTAGGCCAAAAACCGTCTACAAATATGGTCAGGACGGTCAGGCGGTTTTGTGAATCAGGACTCGATTGGGCTGTTGGGTGGGGATAATCTTTATGGAAGAGGATAGCATTATGTTGGATAAATTATATTTAATCAAATTGATTGATCAGTTGAGGAATTATAAGCAATTCTTAGTCTACATGAAATTTTTAGTTTTAATGTAACGCATATGTGGAATACATACATGTACTATGTGTAATAAACGACCTAATAAGAAATGTTGATTATTTGACAAATTATAACTGAAAGGAGTGATGAAAAATGAAAAATTAAGAGTTTAGTTGAGAAAATGGGTGGAGTTCAAAGGTTTACATTTGAACCACTGATTCTACATCTAGAAAATCAATGTCTAAATTTTTAGATATTACTAAAGAAGAATTTTCAGATTATTTGGATTATCTTGAATTATTTTGGTGAGAGACAGGATTTATAAAAAGAATTTTCGGTTAACACCATATAGTAATTTGCCTGAATATTGTTATCCTGATGACGATATTCCTGTGGGTGGTAATATCGAATGGAATGGTGGTGATTTAGGCTTTTTTATGGTGAAAATATAAACTACCAAAAACTCCCAAATTAGTGAAAGGCTTGAAAAATACAAAAATAGAATACCAGATAATTTTCTACCAATATCAAGTAATGAATTTGGTGATTTAATTTGTCTATGTACTCAAGGAGAAAAGAATTGGACAAATTTTTCTATTGGGATCATGAAAATGAATGGATGAAGAAGATTATTTTGATGAATTTGCGTACAAATGCCTGAAGAAGTAAAAATTCCAAAAATATCTATTTAATTGGTAAAAATCTATATGATTGCTTTAGTAGAATGATTCCAGTTTAATAATTAAAAGCAAGCCGTAGCTCGTATAAAACCTCCAGTCTCGAAGTAGGTTGTGCTGTGTTCAACCTCCGCTACATCTACGACGCACTGGGCAACCTGATCTACCGCCAGTTGACTAATGGCGAGAACCAATATTACCAATACGATTTAGAAAACCAGCTCGTCCGTGCTGAAATCAAAAAGTCCGCCGGCAATACCGAAATCTGGATATACGCCTACGACCCATTCGGATGCCGCCTTTCAAAGACAGCAAATAATACCTCTCTATTTCCACTAACGACCAAATCGGCATACCGCCTAGAAAGGATTTAATCCATGATTAAAAAAATTTAAAAATTAATGACGGTAAAGCTACTGCTTTAATATCTTTATCGCTCTAGTGGTATGCAAACCGCATGATATAACCATTTTTTTATTGATGATGAACTCAGGAGATATACAAAGAGAAAGCCAAATTCATCCAATTCTTGATAGGATAGAGAACTTTTTAAACAAATAAGCATTGATGATTTAATAAGAGAAACTCAATAGAGATTAATCAAGCCTGTTATGAGCAAAGTGATTATGAATCAATGGAGTCCGATAATAAAGAGTTAGCAAATGACTTAAGAATTATGAATATTACAGCATATTTTTGATGATTTAGTATTTATATACTATTCTAATTCGTTTCTTCCCGATATGGAAATATCTGCTCAAATAACTTATGAAGGGAAATTAGAAAATTTGGAAATATATGATAAATAGTGCCGATATTTGGTCATTCGGAGGAGCAAAAATATCTAAAGAAACGATAATAAAAGGATTAGGAAAATCAGTTGTGACTGTACCTAAAGGATTTTTCTAGAAAAATTACAAAGGGAAGAAGGATGAGTTATCAACTAATAAATAATTTTTATAAACCTCTTACTAGATTATGGTTGGCATGTTCAAAATGCTGATAGTTCAGATTTATTCTATATTTCTGGCTCTGAGATGGTTTGGAATTTGATAAATGATGATTTATATAGAACAAATACATTAGTTTTTTTGTTATTGGAGATTTGGAGCGAATTAAAGCAAGAAACTTAAAAGATATTATTTTTTTGTTACTGATAATAAAGGAAATAGACTTATCTTTAAGAAAGATAATTTATCTGACCAAATTAATTTTTATTAGAAATCTATAATAACAATAACGACGGCCTCTATGCGGTTATGGCATCAAATTATTGTTTGACAACACCGAAGAGATATTTAAAATGCAAAACGAATTAAGAGAAGGGGTTAGGACCGGTAAATATACTTGTACTGCACCAATTTCTAAAAGTAATAGTAAAAAAGGAAAAATGATGACTCTTTATCAAATATACTCTGCTGTTGATAATGAAGAAGCGTATGTGGACTTAAAACAGGATGATAGAAAAAAATTGTAGAATTTATTAATTACAATAAAGGTAATTATACAGATGAAGCAGTTTTTATAGCTCAGAGTGGATATACTCCAAAAATATTTCTAAAACAGATTTTATTCAAACAATTCCTAAGATGTTATTGTTCTCTGAAACTTTCATTAATAAATTGGCTGATAAATTAAAAATGAATTAGATTTTTTCCGGCTAAACTTAGAATCAAGAATGATGAATTTAAATTTTTCCTTGGAAAAATTAAATTAACTGCTGAATTGGTAAATATGGAAAAATCAAATTTTTATGAAATAGATGGAGAGAAATTTATCGATTATCCACCTGTACTCTTTGAAAATATATCTGGCTTCGAGTTTTGTGCAAAAGATATAAATGATGATTTAATTTGGGCTTTTTCTGATAAATTCAAAGAATTAGTTGTGAGTAATAATTTGAAGATGGAATTTCTTCCTCTAACATGAAATATTCTGTAAGTAAGTTATAACAAGCCGTAGCCCCCATGAAACCGCCAACCCTGACGTAGGGTATGTGCGGTACGCACGACCCCTTCGCACTGGACAACCGCAGACGACGAAAGTCGCCAACAAAACCCACTACTTCCACTGCGATCAAATCGGTATCCCGCGTGAGATTCGGTAACTATACGGGCAAAGGTCGTCTGAAAGAGGAAACCAAGGTAACGTATAGCGCATACCAGCCCTTCCGCCTGCAAAACCAATACGCCGACCGTGAGACGGGGTCAGCATTACAACTTTTTCAGGTATTACGAGCCTGAAGTGGGTCGGTTTGTGAATCAGAATCTGATTGGGTTGGAAGGTGGAGAGAATTTTATGTGTATTGATATTATAGGAAAATAGATATGTTAAATTTAACTAATTTACAAACAAAAAGGATATGATGAACTTATTGAAATTGATGGAGAGGTTGTTTTATCAAGTATTTGCTATTAAGAAAAATAATGGAACTTATAGCACATATTACTATACAGTACCAAAAATAAATTGGATCAGGCTGAAGATTATGAGATAGAAGAATTTAATGAATTTAATGAACTTGAATTAGCTATAAAACATATTCAATCAAAAGGAGCTAATCTATCAAGATTTAATATATTTAAAAGGTAACAAGCCTCTTTAAGACCTTTTTGACCATAGGTTGGATCGAGCCCCAACAAAAACATCAAGGTCGTCTTAAATCAATTCTCAGAAGACCTTCCCTATGATTTTTATTGAAAAAAATACTGACAAAGGTATGCTTGGGAAAAATAGTTTGTCAGCCATCACCAATGAAAAACGGTGCGATGCTACTGCTTTTTGCCTACGACGAGCCTCGACCGATTGATTGCCGAAAAATGGAGATAAATATGCCCTTCCTGAAAATTTCTATAGAGATTATCCTAAAGAAGGATTGATCAAAAACCTTTATCGAGAAAATATCTATAAAATAGAGGAATTTAAAGATGAATTTAAGTATTACGAATATACCCCTAATAGAGAAAATTATTATTGATGAACATAATTTAGTACCATTCATCTTTTTCACCAGAAGGAATAAATTATTTAATGCCTAAAAATTATTGATAGCATCAGCAATGGCATTAGAAATGATGATATTCCAGTAAATATAGAAGAATTTATTATAAATATACCTACCGCAGAAAACATCACTCATTCTTTAAATCTCTTAAAAAGATGAGCTTATAATGCTAAAAAGTATTTAGAAAAATATTATTTGGGGACTCATCAAATTTGATACAGCAAATAGGGTGAACATTATTTATTCAGAAGTATTGAATATCTCGAAAAGTTAATAAATAATTCCTAAATCTACTTATTATTTTGTTAATCGAATATATAAGCCAAGGTTTCTAGAAAAGGTCAAACCATACCCTTCCCTTCTCCTGTGGGAGGTGGCAAAAACAAAAATCCAGAAGGCACAATTATAGATCTACCAAAAAGTAAACATGATTTAGGGAATAAAAATGCATCCTTTGGCAATCAAAAAGGAAAAAGATGTGGCTTATTACCATACTCATGGGGGCTTATGACTCAATTTAAATTTTAGTATTAAGGAAAGCATGATGAACAAAATCTGTCTCTTTATTATATTAGTATTTCTTTGTTTTACTTCAGCTTTTGCAAAAGATTTTTAGACAAAAAGGAGAGCAATATGTTGGTCAGTTCAGAAAATATGGCGCTTGAGCTTGCTGAAATATACATAAAAACGTATATGGAAATACTGTTTCAATAAATCAAAAACCATACCGTATTATTGAAGAGAAAGATGTCTGGATCATTAATGGAGCCCTCCACAAGCACTAGGTGGTAATTTCCATATAGTTATTTCTAAAAAAGATGGGAGAGTAGAAAAAAATAACCCATTCAAAATAGCAAGCTGTAGCCCGTACGAAACCTCCAATCCCTGACGTAGAGCATTGTGGTACGCACTGAAGGCGGTTTTGCCTGTCTAAACCACATCAGCGAAGACGGAGAAAAGCCGCCAACAAACCTACTACTTCCACTGGACTCAAATCGGCATCTCGAGAGATGCCGATGACGAAGGAAAAGCTGGTTTTCCTTCTTACAAAAGAAAATGAAAAATTTTGGTGTTTTTCCCTGATATTCCTCCTGAAGAGTGGCAAGAGGATACTGAATTTGAAAAAATTTGAAGACTGGCTAGAAAACTTGATGAAAAGAAAAAAACTAGAGGAAATTTATTGAATAACCAATTTTAAAAATATTTATCATTTAGCAAATCTAACAAAAAAATAACACCATGCCGTCTGAAAACACTATCCTAAACCTTTTCAGACGGCTTTTTCTCGTTCTTTAACAATTCAACTTCTCACTACCGTTTACGGACGCGACGGCAAAAGTCGCGGTTTCGCCTACTGAAACCACATCATGGTCGAACACAGCCAGCCCGACGGATTGGTGTCTTGCTACTGAATACGACAGCTACGACCCCCTTGGCACAGGTGTGCAACTGGATCAGTATGCCGACCGTGAGACGGGACTGCATTACAACTTCTTCAGGTATTATGAGCCTGATGCAGGTCGGTTTGTTAATCAGAATCTGATTGGGTTGGATGGTGGAGATAACCTATACTTATTTGCTTTCACAGCCATATATGGGTCGATGCACTGGGACTTCCCAAAGCTCCATGGAGAAAAGGTAGCTTTAATTCTTGGTTTGATAGTGCAAATGTTGCAGATATTCGCAAAGTTATGGTAGATCTAAATACTAAGAATGCAATACCAAATGCTTTGAGAAATGGTGGAGGATGTTGAGGAATATAGATTAATACCCTATTATGTTAAAAATATAATTAACATTATTTATGAATAAAAAGAGGATGTTATATGATTGATTCAACAACTAAAGATATGATTTCTGTGTGGATGGGGACATCTTTTAAAACACCTGATGAGTTTAATGAATATACAGATGGAATGGAGGACCAGATTCTCATTGTCCAGCTTTTGCAGATTTTGGAGTTTCATTTATTGATTCCGATTATTTTGTGGCATTCCAGACAGATAATGGAGAATTGTAGCCAGTTGAAGTGTTAGCAGAAGAAGTTGGGGCACACTCCAATAAAGTTATAAAAGATATTGTGAAAGTAGCAAAAGAGAAAGGAATAAATGAAGGTAATTCTTTATATTACTATTCTAATGCAACATTTTATGAGGAAAAATCCAGGTAAACTTTACAATGATTTGAAGTTTATAGGAACTTTTAAAGATCCAAGAAAAATATCGCTAGTGATAGTGAAACATTAGTCAGGATATCCACCTCGTACGGCAGATATACCTATATCTACATCGATTCCGACAGCTACGAACCTTTGGCTCAAATCTTTGACAACGCCAAAGACGGTAAAAGCAGTATTATGATGAAGAGACCGGGCTGGATTACAACCTGATGCGGTATTACGAACAAATTAAACGCACTAAGTCAAAGTTACAAGTATGTCAGAGAACTAGGAGCATTTTAAAATGAATAGACATGAATTAGAAGCCTTATATACTTTAAATAATCCTGCTACTAGCCAAGCTTTATAAAATTGTTACCTCAGAGTGGCATATTTTATATCCTTCATATCTTCAATTTTTAGAACTAAGCAATGGATTATTTGGAGATGAGATAACCCTTTTGGAAGCCGAGGATATCCAACAAAGGAATATTGACTATGAAGTAAAAGAATATTTGCCGAATTTTTCTTATGATTGGAGATAATGGTGGAGGGGTTTGCCATTCTGATGGATAATAAAAATCAAAAATATTTTTTTGCTGTTGGCATGGGAGTAATGAGTGAAGACTCCTTTAGAAAAATATCATCTTCTTTAGAAGATTTTCTATTAGTAAAAAGGAATGTTTAATTATTAGCAAGCCGTAGCCCGCACAAAAATCTTCAATCCTGACGTAGGGGGTATGCGGTATGCACGCGGTTTCTGTTTTTCAGACAGTCTCAATCCGTTCTTTGAGAATGTCTGAAATATTGGTTCTTTAATAATCCGATTATTGATCAACATCAAGGCCGTCTGAAACACAACTTTCAAACAGCCTTTGTTGTGCTGTGTTCAACCTCCGCTGCATCTACGACGCACTGAGCAACCTGATTTATCGCCAGGCGCCTAATGGCGAAAACCAATATTACCAATACGATTTAGAAAACTAGATCGTCCGTGCTGAAATCAAAAAGCCCACGGGAAAATTATAATGACCATAGAAGAAATCATGGTCTATATCTCCCACAAAGAAAAAGGCGGAAGAAGTATATGGGGAGGTGGTAGACCAGGTCAACAAGGAAAATTAAACGGTCGTACTGGTAAACCATTAGGTAAATGTTAATTTAATCATAGAAGGAACAAAAAAATGAATTTAGATAAATTTTATAGAAGAAAATTAGTATATCAGAAGTTATTGATTGTGCTAGATTATTCAATGATGATGATACTGATAAATTTGCCAAATTTCCATACATATATATTTCTCTGATGAAGATAGAGTATTCTTGATTTAGAGACGGTTTGTTATTTGGATAACGGCCCAAAAATAATGGATAGAAAAAGAAGTTTTTCTGATTTTGTAAACGAAAATGGATTAGATATTTTTATGTAGTGGGGATGTATTTATGGATGTTTACGATGACTTAGATGAACGGTATCCAAATTTTACAAAAATCAATTTATTGATGCTCTAAATTATTACATGGATAATGATGATTACATTGAATTTTAAAATCTATATTTAGGTATTATTTTAGATTTCCTCTACGATTACGGATATATTAGTGTAAGGAAACTAGGAGACTTATCTACATTACAACTTGATACGTTACTACGAACCTCGAACTTGGCAGTTTGTGAATCAGGACCCGATTGGGTTGGCAGGTGGTAGTAACCTGTATCAGTTTGCCTAATGTACTGGGATGGATTGATTCTTCTGGTTAGGCTAGAACGGAAACTATTGATTCTCCATGTGATATTAAACACAAGTTTCGATTATTGGCTAGATTCCGCAAACGTAAAAATGCCTAAGGCAGGGTCTGAATTGGATGCGCATACAGGCATGCGTTTAGAAATCGGTGGTCGAGTATTTTATGGACATAATGGACACGGAATAGATACTACTTTTGACAAAGTCAATGCTATTACTAAGACACATGCAGAAGGGCACGTTACTCAAAGAGCTTTAAATGCTGGTATGAAAGGCAAAGCAAAAACAGCTGATATTTATGTTGATAGAGAATTATGCTCTTCATGTGGTAGAAACAATGGTATTGGTTCGTTAGCTAGAGAGTTAGGGCTTGAGTCAATTAATGTACATACACCTAGTGGAAGTAAAAGATATTTCCCACCTAAATGAGGGAGGTTATTATGGAAATTACTTTGGATAACTGGAATGGATCTCATTGTAAGGAAGAGGTTTATCATATTAATTCCTCGGAAAGACTTTTAGAAATTTTTAGAAAAATTAGATGCTAAGCAACATACTCTTGTAAATTTAGTTTTTATCAGAAGAAAACTATTTAATGATTAGGTGGAGGGGAGGGAAATATGTTGTAACAGGTGAAGAAAATGGCATCATTTTTCAATTTAATAAACCCTAAGGATGGGAGTACCTTAAAAATAGAATTAAATACGGGAGGGCAAATTGGTTTTATTTGAGTCTAAATATATTTTATCTAAAGAAATAGCATTCAAATGTGCTGTAAAATGTTTGACTATGGGATGTATTCCACAAAACGATTTAGATTTATCCTGGGAAAAATATTAAAAGCAAAACCTAGTAAGTTGGTTGAGTCAAGACAAAACTAAACCATAGGGTAGTTTGAAACATAACTTTCAGATGACCTTTGTTTGATTCCTTACGAATAAAGCAAGCTATAGCCCGAGAAAACCTTCAGTCCTGATCATGGAGTGCGTGCGATACGCACGCACGCGGATTCTGTTTTTCAGACGACCTCTACCAAATCGCCATCAATATCACCGACCCCGCCGGTTACACTACCAGCTACGGCTACAACGCCCGATGGCTGCCCGAAACCATTACCGACACTTACAATACGACAGCTACGAACCCTTCGTACGGGTCCGCAATTGGACAACCGAAGACGGTGAAAAGCCGACAATGAACCCACTACTTTCACTGCGACCAAATCGGTATCCGGAGAGATGACCGATAAGGACGGCAACCTCTTATGGTTCGACAACTATACCGGCTGGGGTCATCTGAAAGAGGAAACCAAGGTAACGGATAGTACTTACTAACCCTTCCGCCTGCAAAACCAGTACGCTGACTGTGAAACGGGGCTGCATTACAACTTCTTCAGGTATTATAAGCCTGATGCGGGTCGGTTTGTGAATCAGGAGCCGATTGGGCTTTCAGGCGAGTCAATCTGTATCTCCAGTAGGAACACCATACCCTATGAGAGTCTTACTTCCTGGTTCTAATCGAAAGCCTTATACCATATATAGGGTACTGAAACCAATTGATAATGTAGCTGCAAGTAAAATTATGCCGTTGTTCGGAGAAATTGGATTAGGGACACAGTATGAATTACCAAAATCCGTTAAATCATATAGCATCTGGGCATTTGGAAGAGGGTGAAAATAGGAAAAATGTTAAAAAATTAATGAATTGAATTCATATCTTAAAAAGTAAAGGAGTACCAGAAGATAGTTACTCAATTAATGAAGTAAATGATGAATCATTATGTATTGTTGAAGAAAATAAAAATGGCATATATTCTATTCTGAAAGAGGATTGAGAACCGAAGAATATTGTTGCCAAGATGAACATTTGGCAATTCTATATTTTATAAATCGCTTATCAAAAATGTTAAAATTTTCTTTCGAATAAAAAACAAACTGTAGCCTGTATGAAACTTTTTAATTATGGTATGGGTATACTACGCCGTGTAATTACCGCATTTAAAAAAATAAGGATTTTTATGGAACCACTAAATTTATCAAATGAAATCTTATTAGAAGATATTTTTAGATACTAATGAATATGTACATTCTGAAAAAGAAACTTGGTAAAAAAGCCGTAATAGAACATTTTCCTCCACATTCTGTTATTTACTTTCTAGAATTTGTTGAAAATTCTATCTATGAAAAAATAAATATTATGGGTATATTTTTAATAAAACAGAGAATAAAAATTTATCAATTTTTCTTTTATAGATAATATAAAAATTCAAAAAATGTAAAATTAAATCTAAGGCATAAAGACAGGAAAAAGCTCACAAAAAGATATTTTAGCTTTTGGACATCATTGATTTATTGTAAATGTAGTCTGCAAGCGTAGTTTGGGTTACCAACGCCAGCAAGGCGTAACATATATAAAAATTTTTAAATTCTGGCGTGGTGAGTGTAGTACGTTCCTATGCAGTTTCTGCCTTTCAGACGACCTCCCTTTTTATATGCCCCTAAAAAAAGCGAACAGATCTGGTTCAGCAAAAAAATCCGGACAGGCATTATGTCATCGTGTCGCTGGAAGGTTCGATAGCGTTGCGTTTCGCGCCTTTGGCGGTGGCGGAAGACAGTTTGGACGAAGACTCTACCCTCTTCCCGCTGGTGGTAGTGGAAGATGCCAACGGCAACCATCAGCGTTTCGTCTATCATCTGCTGACTGGTCTGCCGCAATACGTCATCGACGGCAATGGCCGGGTGTTCTCGCTGAACTTCGGCAATGTGGCGGATGAGCAGTCGCCCTTGTTGGAATTGTTGTTCTAGTTAGTGTTTGTATATATTCAACGGCGGGAGTATGTGGTGCTTTTTTTGGTAGGAGGAAGTCTTGTAGGAGCAATGTGAAGTTTAATATTGATATAGGGAACATGATAATTATGAGCAATAGTGATTTTTATATACAAAATATGATTGAAACTTCTTTAGAACAAGAAGATTTCAGTCAAATAATTATACTACTAGATTCGCTACCATCTAAAAATATACGTAGAGCATTGTATTTATTATCAAAAAAATATTCCCAAATAAAATAGAAATTACTGAGAATGAATTTAAATTTATTAAATGTATATTATCCAATAATAAATTTATAGTAGTTCAAAAGCATCTCTGATTTTCTGAGAGCAATATCTATACTCAACTTTAATGACCTACAAAAACAGGATATTTCTGATTTGATTTTTCAAAATCTAAATATTTTAAGCAAAAATTGTGATTTTGAGTTAAATATACTAATAACAAAATTAATAGAACCCAATAAATTTTTATACGAGTTGAGAAATTTAAAAATAATTTTAGATGATTATTCAAGAAAATATTTATTAGATTTTTATTTTTATGAGAAAGAATATCTTGAAAATGGCCTTAATGAAGATGAAATAAATGATTTTATAAAAATTATTGAGCTACCCTAGATAAAATAGCAAGCAGTGATCCGCACAAAACCTCCAGTTCTTACGAACCTTTGGCACAGGTCCGCAATTGGACAACCGCAGACAGCGAGCCGACAACAAACCCATTACTTCCACTGCTCCAAATCGGCATCCCGCGTGAGATGTCCGATAGGGACAGAAAATCTCTTGTGGTACAGCGAATGCACCGCCTTGGGTCGTCTGAAAAAGGATGGCGGGTCTATCGGAATGTACATCAACCGTTCAGATTACAGAAACAGTACTTCGATGACCAAGTGTTGACAATGCTAGTGGTATATGATTAATGAAAAGAATAAATTATGAATATAGAATTGCATATTGAAAGAGTACAATCTATTTTAAATCAAATGGATCTACAAAGAAAATGTAAATTTACGACTTGGTGCTGTATGCACTGATCATTGATAAATGAAAAAATATGACTAAAATAACTAATTCAGATGTGAACTACCAACTCTGTGATACTATCATTAAAGCTGGTTGGTATGATTTCTCCAAATAAATATTGGAATCTCTCAAAAAGCTAGAGAGATATAAATTGGAATGATGATGATCCATTAAATGATATGGTGAAACACAAGAACTATAGATTATTAGCTTCGATTCGAAATATGTTACTAGGTATGCAACAAAAATCATCTGATGAGTTATTACTTTGCTCGCATGTGCTGAAAACGTAATTAACTGAAAGATCTTTAGCATTTCATACTCCGAAGATGGCAAAATAGAGGACGAAAAATTTAAAACGTGAATATGAAATTCAATTGTTATTTTTAGATGATTTAGAAATAGCATAATTACCTATATGGGATATTAAGAAATATAGATAAATGGATGCAAGCCTGAGTAGACTATTTAGAAAGATAGGAGTTGATTGATGGAGTCTGAGGAATTAACTTCTAAAATTTTGCTGGAAAGTGTTTTTAGAATGTACAGATTTTTGTAGTAAATGAGGTGCCAAACTTATACGTGCAGTAATAGAGATTAAAAGCAAGACGATGAAGTATTCTTTATGAATTTTTGTTGAAGATGAGGATGGTCAGGATGATTATTATGGATATGTCTATAATAAAACAAATGGAAAAATCTACGAATATGCGTTCCATGATGACAAATTAGTGAAAAATAAGAAGTTGTCTTTTACTGAAAAAGAAAATTGGAAGTTAACAACGAAAGATATTCTTGAATTACCTATAATAGACTTACTGTAATCCTTCTTTGAGGTCTTCTGAAATATTTGCTCCTTAACAACCTCATCACTCAGTCAGCATCAAGGTCGTCTGAAAGAGGAAACCATGGTAACGGATAGCGCATACCAACCCTTCCGATTGCAAAAATATACAAAATATGATGGACCCTTGGGGGTTTGAATGCTGTTAGCATAGCCAAGGGGGCATTGTCTATGGTTGCAATTGATACAATGACTCCAGCCCCCACTGATGCAGCATTGCCTAAATGGATTGCATATGGGGTGCTTGGAACTGCTCCATTATCTAAACCAAGAATACCTTTGAAAGATATAGCAACCAGACCCTATAGATTGGTGGTAATAAAAATGATATCAAATGACATTCAAGAATTACTTAAAATATTACAAAGTCTCTAATTAAAATCGAAACAAAAAGAGTTAGATGCTTTAATTTCTAGACAGTTAACCCATATAGATAATATTGATTTTCACAGATACGAAATATCCCATAGGAAAATTGAAAGTCTCAAATTTTCTTTCTGTTCATTTCGTGGTGCTTTCATAAGCTATAGTTCCTTTACTAATTGTAATTTTATTAATTGTTCTTTTATTACGGCAATAATTTGTAATACAAAATTTACTAATTGTACATTTATTAATTGTGTATTCAGATCAATGCATATACAAGATGATTTAATATCTAACTGCTCTTTTCAAAACTGTCATATAGAAGATAATATATTTTCTACAAATAAAAACATAATTTATGACAATGTTGAATAAGGCATCCGGGTACGCCTTTTTAGGTGGAAAAATTCCCATGTCTTATTGAATTACAGAAAGAAACTTTAAAAATGGCTAGAAAAACAGAAATGGCAGGTAGGCGATTATTTTGGCATTCCCATAGAAGATGATTTTTAGCTGTTGGACAGATTCTTGGAAAAATATGATTGGATAGGTGTAGCCTGCTTAATTACCAAAATGAAAAATTTTCTCAAAAACCTTCCTTTATATGAAGATATAAAAAAATAGATAAAAAAACGATGTTATTGTCGCTATGTTTATTACTGAAGAATCGTTAGATAAAGGATTCTGGCCAATTATTCAACAGGTATAGTAAATAAAAATATACTGAAACAATATTTTTCCTAATATTGATTTAATTGAAAAAGAAAATATTATTGGTATTAATACCGAAGGTTCAGCTATTATTGATGATTTTATTAAAGCTTATTTTAGTCTAGCACCTTGGGATGACTAGCATGACCCTCGAATACCTTGATAAACTTCTTATTTCTCCCTGACAAAAACCTGAAAATCTCATCTATAAGAACAAATGATCTGTTCCAACTCAAAGCTTATCCTGTTATTGATATGTAATTAAATATTGAAAAATACTTAACACGATATCTTAACATTTGAACACAAAATACTAGCCGTTCCAATTGCAGAACCAATATGTCGACCGTGAGACGAAGTGCGATTATAACTTCTTCATGTACTACGACCCAAACTGCGGACGATTTATCAATCAGGACCCGATTGGGCTGGAAGAAGTCTTTAACGTTTATCAGTTTGCGCCGAATGCTCAAGACTGGATAGACCCAAGTGGAAATATAGCTTTTGTACCAATTCTGATTGCAGTAGGGAGTGGGCGTACTCACGGGTGCGGCAACTGATGTGGGTATACAGGTCGCTTCTAATGTGATTAATGGTAAAAGATTGGAACGACATTGATTATGGAAGTGTTTGCACTCGGTGCCGGTATTGGTGCGATAGCAGGCCCTGTATTAGGCAAGGTAGGTAAATTGGCCATAGGTAAATGCCGAAACGCTTATGCCCTTTTAGAAAATGGTATAGGAGAAAACCATCTTATAGTAAATCAGGAGGGTTTCGAACTAATAACTCTATTTCGTGGGGAGCTTCTCCGGCTAGAAATGGTAGATATGTTAACCAAATAGGAAATCCCAAATTGCGTCAATTTAATCAGTATATTCGCAATAAAAGACTTCCTCCAGGTCGATTATGGTGGAGGACACGAGACCCTGGACATTTCAATATTAAAAAGGTAAATATATAAATTAAGGTGAACTATGTATACAAAGATTAAAAAGAGAGCAGTGAAAAAGAGACACAAAAAAATTTGAAAACTCTTCTGAACATAGTAAATAATTCTTCTTGTTATCGTTGTTTTCTTGGTACAAGTGGTCAAGATTTAGATTTTTTTAGAAAGCTAAAAGAAAATACTAAAGTTAATTTAGTATGGAATGGTAATTTAAAAAAAGGAATATTAGGATTTTTATTGGGATTTATTCCTGATCGCATAGGAATAGTTGAATTTTTAAAACCAATTGATGAAGTTTTTTTTGAAGATACTTTATATGACTGCGGCCCTTCAACAGTATCTATAGTGATTATGAAAGATCAAGATAAAATTCAGAACTTTATAAAATCATTTCAAGCTTCACCTGTTCCAGATGATTTTGAAGCAAGCGTACTCAAAGACCCCTACGCTTTAATCTACACTATTGGAATTAGTGATATTGATGATGGTATTAATCTTGAAGAGATAGTTACTATGACAAGTTTTTGGGTGGATAGATTAATAGATTCTCATGAATATATTATTAACGATAATAGAAATATTTTACCAATTATTGTAATTGATAGTGGAGACGTTAGTCTATTTGCAGATATCAAAGATGCTGAATTATATTTAGAACCAGACGATGTCAAACAAAATGCTTATGAAATATTTAATAGAAATGGAGATTTATTAAATCCGATTATATTAAAGAAGAGTAAAAATTCTTTTTGGTACCTTTGTAAAGGAGAGTATACAAATAATGCCATATATCCCTAATATAAATAATAAGGAATACCTCTTGGAATTATTATTCAAATTTTGTGATAATGTTAAAATTGAAGTACCAAAAGGAATTAATTTAAATAATTTAGTCGATAGGTTAATAAAAAGAAATTGGTTTTACTAAATAATCGTAGTGTCAACTTTTAGAAGAGCAAGTGTAGCAAACCTGTAGCCCGCATGTAGGGTGCCGTGCCCTCAAGGTACGCCCCTCAGTTTCTTCTTTCAATGGCTTACCAGGCCGTCTGAAAAACTTGTTAGACGGCCTAAGTAATCATATTCTTTAATAACCCGATTTCCACAGTACGCTGCAACGGCTATTAGGAACAACTAATATTGAAGGTAAAGTTGCACCTCAAGATTTGGGGTTGCCTGGTGGACAAACACAAAAAAATATTAATGACTTAGAAAGGTTAATAAGACAATGAATCAGGAGGAATTTATAAAAAAAGATTAATATAGTTTTTAGTCGAAATTGATAAAATGATTAATAATTGTGATGAATATAGTTATACAAATAAACAGCAGTTGATTTCTATAAAAATGAACTATATGACATGATTAATTATCTAAATTCAGAAAGTATTATTCAACAAAAAAAGGAAAAAGAATCTTTTATTGTCTCGGATAGTAATTGATTCTTGGCCATTTAATAATGAGGTTGGTAAACTCCTTGTAGAAATAGAAGAAGATTTCAATTCTTTGACAAGAAAAAAATGTAAAAATGTCTAAGTTAAAAATTTTTGAATGAAAACTCCTTTAGACTTTTCAAGAAAAATTTTTTTTGACAAATGGGACGTCAGTTACCTTGATTTGATGGAAGTTAATCAAGGCTCTCCATTAGTTGGAAGTCTGTCCATTAATGGTCAAGTTATTACTCGAGAACAGGGATTTGGAGGGCCTTTGTTGTATTACAATAGAAAAAATATATATTCCTGTTTTTCATTAGACGATTTTGCGTTGTTGGATTTAGGGCTTGCAACACTAAATTTAGATGATTTATCTATTGAGTATATTGGTGGTATCGAAGACTTGGTTTTATCTGAAAGAGATAAAAAGATAATAGAATTTATTTCTATACAGATCTATATAAAAAGCACAGAAAAAGAATTTAACTTTATATGAACAAATATAACTTAAGGATATGCTATAAAACATCATAACTAAAGGACTTCCATATTAATTAAATTTGAAGAATTTATTCAAAAAGTATTGGATAAGTATAACAAAGCTCAAACAGATAGATACATGAGTAAGTAATTGACTAGAATTGGTGGTAGGTTTTTGGAAAATACGGATCACCTAGTAAATGTGCATAGAAACTGATTGATAATAAAAAAACTTATAAAAGGAAAAACTAAAATGAGTATTTTAAGTAATTATATAATTCAAGATTTAATCAGAATGTATCTAAAGGAGTTACAGAGTCATTTAAATTTGTATTAGAAAGATATAATTCTAATGAAGTTTTTGCCTATACATTATTTATTGATGACTATTGTTCATATCTGGGGTGGATTTGCTAACACTATTTCTCACTACGAAATAGAAAAAGTAAACTACCCAAAAAGAAGACCAGCCTTTTATTAAATGGTATTACCCTCAATTTGCAATAGGACTTGGAGAGGTTCCTGAGAAAATAGATAGTATATTCAATAATGAGATTCAAAATATTCTTAATGATGGAAAATACATTAATATCTGAAGATAATTTTGAGCAATATCAGGCGGAAGTATATGATTCAATTATAGAAGGATTTAAAAAGCGATAGCAAGCGTAGATAAGGAAAAACAAAAATGTCATATTTTTGTTTCTATTACAGATAGTGATAATGCTGAAATTATGGAAAATTATTCTGCTGAACAACTAAATTCATATGATAGATTTCTTACGTTCAAAAATAGATTTCAAAAGCAAGCCGTAGCCCGTATGAAACCTCAATCCCGACGTAAGTGTGCGCGGTACGCACGGCTTCTGCTTCTCAGACAGCCTCGAAGAGAAAGCCGTCAGCAAACCCACTACTTTCACCGCGACCAAATCGGTATCCCTCGAGATGACCGATAAAGATGGATCGACCCTAAAGGCAGCAGTTTTGCAATACCCTTGTGCCTCTGAATTGATTGCGTTAAGTAAAAGCTGCGCTTTGTAACTTTAGGTATAGGTATTATTTATGAATAAGGGAAAAAGCTCTTGATACAGTAATGATGACGACAAATGGTAATCAAGTAGATACTGGGGTTGCTAATCAAGTTTATGAAAAATAAATAAAGTATTTTTCAAAGCACGGAAAAAAATAATATGGTAAATGATAGAATTTCAAGTTTTGACGCTTTTTAGAATGTAAAGATCTATCAATCAATGACTTATTAGAAAAACTACTACATTCTAATACTATTATTCAATATGAGCGACAAAAAGACTACAATTTTCAGTATAAAGAGATTATTGATATAATCAGAAATATCACTCTTAACTAGTCGATATAGTAAACATAGAAATTGCAAATTTTTATCTTGGGACAAATGCAAGAAGAACTTAGCACTACGGAATTGAAAAGAAATTTTCTCTATATTAATTTACTCTATTCAAAAATGATAAAAAGCATTAAAGTGAAATCATCTAGCAATATCTTCTTTAGGACATCTATTCAAAAATATAATCTAGGAGAAGAAGAGTTTCGCACGATAGAAAAATAATATTAGTTCTATTTGGAATATAAATAGATATTCTATAATTATTTCTATTGCATTTTAGTTCTGCATATTTCCCAAAAAGAAATTATATAAAAGAATATCTTATAAAAAACTTAAATAGCAAGCATCACAAAATTATCTCATGGGTATTGTATGGATTAAAAGGAAAACATTATAAATCAGAATCAATTGAAAATTTACTAATACATAAAGTAAGTCAATTTAATGAAAAATCTTATATTTACAATGAAATTATTGCATTTTTAATTTCGATTAGTTCTAAAAGTTATCCCTTATATTGAAAAGACATTATTCACTGAAAGTAAAAATCGATGATGAAATTTATACTGAACTTAAAAATAATTTATCGGATGAATTTGCGGAATTAAGATTATTGGAAGAATTTAAATAGTTTCATGACGTATGCCTCAATCGCAAACCTAGCTTTCGTATTCAAAACCAGTACGCTGACCGTGAGACAGGGATGCATATATAGTTTCAACAAAAATAAGGATAAGCAAACGGATGTGGGTCCATCCAAAGGCGTTGCTCGCTTTATGACTTTAGTATTCAAAGATTGATTTTAAGGACGATAATTATGAAAAGTAAAGAATTTATTCAAGGTCTTATTGAATATTTAAAAAATAATTTGAATATTCCTGATGCTAATTTTCTAAAAGATAGGATTAAATTTAAAAAGGAAAAATATGTTTATGGTGAAATATCCTTTAGCAATTCTCGTACTTTCGAGGGGTCATACTTCACCATATGCATACAATTCTGAAATGGGAAAATTTTTCTCCCAAAAATGTTCCTCATATGATAAATCATCAAATCCATATGATTTAGTATTTGTACAACCATCTATCTCACAGGCGCATTTTTTAAAGCTCCCCTATTACCTCATTTCCTTATGGAATGCCATTAAATTACCTGAATCTGAGAATGATGCAAAAAAATATCTATCCAGATGTATTAAAGCATTTGCAGACAAAATCATATTCCAATCATTATAGCCTTCCATTCCGGTAACAAAGAAGTTTTTAAAAATATTTATCACTTTATCCAGAGGCTTTTTCGTTTTAAAGCGTTAACCGCTATTTATATTATAAATAAGAATGAATTACCACTAAAATGATCCTTTAATACAGAATATTTTATTGTTTGATAAAAACAGTATTAGAAAATGATAATGGATTGTTTAGCAAGGATGATTTGATCTTCCTGGAAAATTCTTTTGACCAAAAATTAAAACAACAAATTATGCAATAATTAGTCCTGGTAACAAGTCGTAGCCCGCACAAAATCTTCAATCCTGACATAGGGTGTATGTGGCACGCACACGGTTTTTTGTTTTTCATACGGCCTCAAAGAAGTAACCGGATTCGTTCGGAACAGCAGCCACCTCTTGCAGGAAGTCCAACCGGACGGCAGATATACCTATATCTACACCGATTCCGACAACTATGAACCTTTTAGCACAAATCCGCGATTGAACCAACGAAGACGGTGAAAGCCTGCCAACAAACCCACTACTTCCATGCGATCAAATCGGCATCCCGGAGAGATGACCGATAGCGAAGGCAAACTGGTTTGGTTCGGCGATTATAACGGTTGGGAGCAAACTAAAAACGAAACCAAAGGTAACGGATAACGCATACCAGCTCTTCCGACTGTAAAACCAGTATTATGATGAAGAGACCGGGTGCATTACAACTTCTTCAGGTATTACGAGCCTGATGCGGGGCGGTTTGTGAATCAGGATAGGGATTGGGTTGCTGGGTGGAAGAATCTTTATCGGTTTGCAAAAAATACACAAGTATGGGTTGATTTACTAGGTTTATCTCCCACTCCTGGTGCATGCAATACCCCATGTTCTAGAGAAGACATTATGAGTACACTAAACTTGAGGTAGGAAAACGTGAAAATGATATTAAAAGTATTGCCTCTGATGCGAGAGTTGGAATAAGAGGTAGTACCGCTTCAGGGAAAAGTAGTTATAAGGGTACGAACTGGAGTCCATCTTCAGATATTGATGCTTTTATTGCTACTGATATGCTAACAAAAGGAGCAATGGGAAAAGATTTGCCTAGTGAATTGAAGAATATAGAATCAGACATAAACAAGGCATTAAAAGAAAAATGCCCTAATAATGGAAAAGGAAATGACTTATTTTCATTTAAGGTTCAAAAATCACGATTCCCTGAAAATGCTCAGCGGTTTGCTGAGAAAATCATACTTATATTTTAAGGAGGAAATATAATGAAGTTACCTTATAAACCGCAAGATATTAGAAATTTTTGCTTATTCATATGAGTTTTATTGATTGTCTTGATTTTATGAGAAATCCTGATGAGATAATTGAAAATTATATAGAGTATGAAAAATTTATTATTGAAAGAATAAAAAATATTGGAATATCAGATAATTTTTATTTTGAATTATCTGATACTGACTCCTACGCTATACAAGCAATGTGGATACCACCTTTTGCTATTGTTGGTATTCTAGTAAATGGATTAATTCAGTTTGAAAAATAAACAGGAATTCATTTTTCAATTAATGAACAGGAACAGTGTGATTTAGATATTCAAACTGATAAAACGCTGGACAATGGGTCTTGTACTGTTTCATGTAAAAAAATATTAAAAGCGGAGAGTCTTTAATATTGTCTCCATTTCAATTATCTATTCCTGATTATGGACTTGAATGAAGTAGCATAGAAAGCCATCGCAAGGTTCTCTGAAAGGCAAAATCGCCACCCTCAACGACCTGACGGAAGGCGAAAGGCAAAACCAAAGTAGCGGCGGGTTATGGCCAAACCGCCGTCAAAACGCGACTACGGCTACGACCGCACCAGCAACCTGACCCACAGCACCAGACCAGCGGACTGGGACGACCTCGGCAACCTGATCCTCCGCGAACTGGCAGACGGCAGTACAGAACTATTTCTACGACCTGCACGACCAACTAGTTAAGGCGGAAATCTTCAAAAAGACGGCGACAAAGAGACTTGGGCCTACACCTATGATGCCTTGGGCAGAAGGATAGAGCAAAGGCCGTCTAAAAACGAAAAAGTTTCAGACGGCCTCGAAGAGAAACCGGATTTGTTTTGGGACGGCGACCACCTCTTGCAAGAAGTCCAACCGGACGGCAGATATACCTATCTCTACACCGATCCCGACAGCTACGAACCTTTAGCACAAGTACACAACCACACCAATGCCGAAGGCGAAAGCAAACAGGAAATCTACTACTCCACTGCGACCAAATCGGCATCCCTAGAGATGACCGATAAAGACGGCAACCTCTTGTGGTTTGGCAACTTCACCGGTTGGGGCCGTCTGAAAGAGAAACCCGAGTAACGAATAGCGTTTACCAACCCTTCCGATTGCAAAACACCCTTTTTCCCACACTGGCATGTAGCTACTGCCAAAAATGGATAGAAATCTTATTCAAAAAGAAATAATGGGAATCGTACATTTTCTTGGGAGTACTGCAAAGATAATGTAACCGTACAACATAGGAAATAATATCATGACAACTTTAGAAGATAAGATCTTTTACTTTAAAACAGAATAATATAATGAAAAATGAAAGAAATTCATTTTTAAAATAATTTAATTTCAGATTCTGAAAAATTATTCCATATCCACTATCATGTGAAATAATAAATCGTACTTTTACCCCCTATAGAAATATAGAATTATCAAAAGAAAAATTTGCTTAGTTGTAAATTGAAACTGAACACATAAAAATCCATATTAGTACAAGTGATAAGATTAGAGTATCAAATTCGCAATCAATCACGAGGTACTAATATGGACTGCTCTAATCTTATCACATCATTGCGTACAAACAAACACTTAAATTTAGAGGAGCGCTTTTATCTTGAAAAAAACGCCTTCTTGCTGGTGATCCTATCAATACTATTGCCAAGGCATTAGGGACGCTCTAGAACTACGATTTATGCTGAGAAAAAGCGTGGAACAGTGGTTCAAATTAGACAAAAACAAGGCTGTTCTTATGTATATAGCAGATTGCGGTCAGCTTGCCTATGAAAGAACCCGCCAAAGGTTCTTTCAACACTTTGAAAAGCAGGTTCTATTGAGCCCTTTTATCTTGGGTTGAAAAACAAGGTAAGAGTCGATAAATGGTCATAGATGTCTGCTGTTGGCTACGCCTTACGTAAGGGTTTGTTTGTACGCAATGAAATGGTGTGTACTAAAACTTTATATAACTACCTTTACCAAGGCATTTTAGGTCTTAAACCAATGGATTTGCCTTGTGTTATTCGCCATTCTCATAAGAAGCGGCATAACAGGCAACACAAAACGCAAGTTAGGTAAAATCCATTGATCTGCGTGATGAATCTGTTGCTACCCGCGAAGAATTTGGTCATTGGGGAGCTGGATACGGTCCGAGGAATAAAGAATAAAAAGCGATGAAGTAATTGTTTCATTGTTAGAACGCAAGTCTCGCCTATATGTAGCCTTACGTTGTCTATCCGCTAAAAGCCGTGGACGTAAAAATGACATTAGAAAAATTGGTTGCAGTCTCTTAAGGCCGTTTCGATGTATCCATGTTATGTAAAACTATTACGGCTGATAATGGCCCGTGAATTTGCAGACATAAGTACATTAGAAACAGAGGATTTATCTATTTTCTTTGCTCACCCGTACTCGCCTGGGGGAACGCGGTTCAAATGAACGACATAACGGACTATTACGCCGCTTTATCCCAAAAGGAACGCCCATAAAGGCTGTGTCAGAAGAAACGATTCAGCGGGCGTTACATTGGTGCAATAATTTACCCCGAAAGCTGTTGAATTACAAAACGCCTCAAGAAGTCTTCATTGAAGAAGTTAATAAAGTTATGGATTTACAGAGTGTTCAATTTCATATTGCAATTTAAGAAAAATAGTAGCCTTTAAAAGATGCAAAAATGGATTGCTGATGATGAGTTATGGGAAGGAGTGCAAAGGGCTTCTAATGACTATTTATTCAACTTATTTCAAAAATGCATCTGGTAAAGGAGCTATGGTAAATGAATTTGGGCAATGTATCGCAAAAATGTTTTCATTCACATGAATCTCTTTTTAAAAAGAAAAAATAAAAAGAAAGTAAATTAAAAACAGATGATACATATATTGCATTATATAGTATTGTTTTAGGCGCTTTTTAGAATATTCAATTAATAAGATGGATGAAAAATATAAAAGTTGACTTAAATTTAAATCTTCTTAAAATCATTAATGATGGATATATGCCTTGTGGTTGGAGTTTTAAATCTGAAGACATAATCGAGTTTAGTGAGAGACCTTTTGATTATTCAGCAGGATATTTATACATCTATTGAGTATTTTTTTCATAATAATTTAGCTCTAAATTCTTAAACAAGCTGTAGTTTGTATAAAATTTCTATTTTGATGTAGGGGTATGTGCGGTACGCACGCACTGCTACTAGCCAATCGAAACAACATCAACGAAGAGGCGGAAGACGCCAACAAAGCCACTACTTTCACTGCGACCAAATCGGCATCCCGGAGAGATGACCGATAAGGACGGCAACCTCTTGTGGTTTGGCGAATACACCGCATGGAAAAATCACTATAACTGTATAAGTTATCTAACATAATGGAGATAAATATGCCCTTCCTGAAAAATTTCCTATAGAGATTATCCTAAAGAAGGATTATTCAAAAACTTTATCGAGAAAAACAACTATAAAATAGAGGAATTTAAAGAGGAATTTAGTATTACGAATATACCCCAATAGAGAAAAATTATTATTGATGAACATAATTTAGTACCATTCATCTTTTTACACCAGAAGGAATAAATTATTTAATGCCTATAATTTTTGATGCCATCAGCAATGGCATTAGAAATGATGATATTCCAGTAAATATAGAAGAATTTATTATAAATATACCTATCGCAGAAAAACATCAATCATGCTTTAAATCTCTTAAAAAGATGAGCTTATAATTCTTAAAAAGTATTTAGAAAAATATTATTTGGGGGCTCATCAAATTTGATACAGCAAATAGGTGAATATTATTTATTCAGAAGTATTGAATATCTCGAAAAAGTTAATAAATAATTCCTAAATCTACTTATTATTTTGTCAATCGAATACATAAGCCAAGGTTTCTAGAAAAGTAGCTGTAGCCCGTACGAAATCTCTAGTCCTGACGTAGGGTATGTGCGGTACGCACTGAACGCGGTTTCCACTTTTCAGGCACCTCGAAGAAGAAAAAATAGTGATTACAACTTCTTCAGGTATTACGAACCTGATGCGAGTCGGTTTGTGAATCAGGACTCGATTGGGTTAAACGGGTGGAGAAAATCTGTACAGGTTTGCACCGAATATACAAATTTGGCCTCAAATAAGGTATTTACCTGTAGGGGTCTCCTATAAAAATACGTATTCTGTAGAATAGTAATCACATTTATGATTGGAAATTGTTATGAACTTATCTCAAATAATTAAACATTATAGAAATTGTTTGTCTGACTTACCTGATGCTCCTTTATACGGAAATATTCCTCAAGGTGCGGATAGAATAAGTGAACAACTAGAGCAATTTTTGGCACCTGAACATAAACAATTTTTATTATTATGTAATGGAGGTTCTTTTGGAGATATAGAATTATGGAGTACAGAAGAGATATTGGATAGACAATATAGAGTACCAAAAAATTTACAAGACTATACTTATGAAATAGGACAAGTTTTATATGAACCAATTTTTTTAAATAGGCTCAATGTTCAAGTAACATTTAATGTTGATAGTAGAAAAAGTATTCTTTTCTCTTCATTTATTGAGGAATATATATTTGGAAGTAGATATAAATATATATTTGATGGTGCTGATATAGATGATATGTGGTACTCCTTTCTACAAGATAACCCTATTTAGAATCTAAATTGTGTAAGGACGACCTCACTATCTTCTTTGAGATCGTTGAAAAAAAGGATAAAAGGGTTTACAAGGACACGCATCAGCCGTTCCGACTTCAAAACCAATACTTTGATAAAGAACCGGGTTGCATTACAATCTGGTGTGCTATTACAATCCTGAGGCCGGTCGGTTTGTGAATCAGGATCCGATTGGATTAGCTGTTGGGGTCAATCTTTATGGGTTCGCTCCTAATGGGCAAGATTGGCTAGATTCTTTAGGTTTGATAGAAAGCCAAACCACCGCTTAAGATCACAAAGGTCTAATGCGATGCGAGATCATCATACTGTTCCGTAATAATCCTAATTTCAAATTATCTGATATAATGGATCAAATACAAGTTATGATGAAACAACACAACATTCCTAGAGCAACTAGAAATTATGTTAGAAAAATATAAACAAAATGGGCCAACTGCCTTTATAATTGGAAAAATAATAGATTTTTGTAAAAGGTGATAATTATGAAATTATTTGAAGTTTCTAGCGATTTTTCCTCATTTTCCGAAAAAAACTGATATTTACGGCGATTTTGCTCTATATTTTATGGGAAGGACATGCCTCTAAAAAACTAGAAATGTTCCTAGCCCTGAGATATATATTGATCGACTAGGTCCTGATGTACCAGAGGCTTATGTATCGAATAGAAGCTTGATAGTTTCCCAGAAAAATTAAAAGATTCTTTATTTACTTCTGGACTAACTGGATTTACTGCAATTCCTGCAGTCAAAAATAAAATTATTAAGTGTGATTGGAAAAATCTTTCAGAAGATTATTTTTGAAAAAATATTACTCCATTGATGATGTAATTGAGAAAGGTAGGCACAATCAATCAATTGCAGACAAAATGCCAAATTTATGGTGGATAAAAAGCTAATGATTCTATTAGTTTTTCATAAAAATCTCCTCAAGAATGGGATTATGCTATTGATAATGAATCGGATTTTTATCATGGTACAGGGGATAAATTAGGAGTTTTTGTTTCTGAAAAAAGCTAAAAAAACTTTATGGAATCTTTATGCTTTACCATTAAAATATAACGAAATTTGAATCTATTTTTAGCAAGTGTAGTCTACATGAGTAATGGGTGCTCCTGCTACACGTAATTAACACTGTGAGGTTGTCCGAAATATTGGTTCTTTAATAATACGATTACCATAGGAGATAATATTATGGATTTTTGTTTTATTTGATCACCAACTATTATTGAACAGAAGTAACGATATTGATTATAAAGAAGGTATTATAAAAATCGACTATTTCATTAATGAATTTTCTTAAAAATAATGGTTTACTTGTTGATATTGAACCATTTAATGAGGACGGTTCTATTAAAAGAAAATATCATTATTAGAAAGTCTAATGTAACTGATGAAGGATTCCAATTATTTGTTAAACCAGTAAATAATTGGTGGAATGCTTTGGATAGGGGAACTCCTCCCGAGAAAGTTACTATTTTGGAGAATGGATTGAAAAAAATTCAGTGCTGAAAAAGTAATTTTTATATTTTCAGACGGTCTTTCTCGTTCTTTAACAATTTAACTCTCACTAATGTTTACGACAGCGATGGCAAAAACTGCGTGGTTTCGCCTACCGCAACCATATCATGGTCGATTACAGGCACAAGCGAGACGGCGTATACGAGATTTTACACTCATGTTACTAAATCAATGCACGATGATGTAATTAATAAGCTAAACTAAAGGCAAGCATAGAGGGCTTTATATATATCTTTAATTTCGCACTTATGCTATACTATTTGTATACTATAAATCTTTAGAGATTGGTTGGGCCATTTGTTGCCTGTTGCTCGTTTCTTTTGATTTATTAATATACTTGGTAAGGCAATTGGAGCCCGTTCCTTGTATATTACTATAGAGAACTCTTTATCTAATCGATAGAGGGTTCTTTTTATGTTATCTTTCAAGCTTTGTATTTGAAAAATCTTTCTATTTATAGTATGATTACTTTATATGTTTTTTTATTCTGTAGAAAGGAGCTCGTATGAATCGACTTAGTTTCTCACGAACTCAGATTTTTAATTCTTGTCAGTGTATGGCTAACGTTCTTGATTAGTTTTGTTATGCGCTTATCTTGGGCATCTCTTGATGCCTATCGTTAACGAAGCGTTTGAGTTTCACACTGCAAAGATGGGTACAGCTTATTTATCCGCCTTTTTACTATGGGTTATGCCATTATCGGTTTTACCAGGCGGTATCTTAGCGGATCAAAATTGGCTATCGTTGATACGATTTTGGTGAGCTTAGCTTTCTATGGCGCTCATTACGGCATCTGATGAGTACCATCGATAGATTACAACTATGGCTGGGGCATTGCGCTTCTTATTAGGTATCGTATCTGGTCCAGTACAAGCATCTTGTTTGAGTGCTATTGGGTGACTCACTTTGGTCCCTAATCAACGTGGTGCTGCAGTTGGTATCTTTATGTCCTGTACATCTCTTTGGGTATGACCACTGTAAACCTATACGCACCATATGTAGCCACTAATTATGGTTGGCAAACATGCATTCCTGTTTAACAGCTGTATTACCAATCCTTGTTTTCATTCTTAGCTATTTTACTGTTCGTAAACCAAGTGCTGAAATCTTGGCACAACGAGAAGCAGAGGCTGAGTGCCACATCTGCTCATGTAGGTCGAAAAGACTTCTTTGAAAGGAAAAATTTGCTACATGTTTTAAAAAAATCGCAACATTTCGTTGCCTTGCCTTTGCAGGCTTCTTTGCTACAGGCGCGACTTGGGGCTGTGGCACAATGGGTCAACTTTGTATATGGTTAAACAGCTTGGCGTTAACTGCTATCTATGCAGGACATGTAATGTCTGCCTTTTGGTTTAGCAGCACTCATTGCAAAACCGACTATCGGTATCTTGTCCGATATTTTACCGATTAAGAAAAAAACCATTTAGTAGCTCTTGTTATGTTCTTATTTCGCATCCAGCATTGATCCTCTTTGCGAGCACTACAAATCCAGATATGCTCTTTCATAACAGGTCCAATCCTTGGTATTGGTGCTTTTCATGCATAGTGCATTAACCAATGCTCTCGTAATTCAATCCGCAGCACCTCATTTACGTGGTACTACAGCAGGATTTGTAAACTTGTTTAACCAAATCGGTGTTATGTTGGCGCCTATGATTTTTAGGTAGTATGTTAACTGCTACAGGTAGCTATCAATCTGCATTAATGACTCTTGCCATCGCTCCTGTTATCGGTGCTATCGCATTGTTCTTTGTACGTCTTAAATAATGTGAAAGTATCAATTAGGAATACGTTCATCTGATATGTATAGAAACAAATAGAATATGATACTTTAAAGTAGACTGAACAGTTCTTCTAAGGTAAGGAGCTAGTTCAGTCTCTTTCGTTTCTTTATATTAGTTATATTGCCTATGGTCTTGTGTGGTGCCTGATAGTCTGGTTGTGGTCTCCATTCACTCATAGGTGTATTAGGGATCTGGCATATCTTGATTTTTGGATATCAAGAATCCCAGTCACTCGGTCTTGGACTACGTGGAGAAGGTGGTGGAACAGGACCATATACACCTAGTTTAGATGGTGTTAACCGTGGTTGATTAGCGGTATAGGGTGATTCTAATTGGTTTAGCGGTTTGTATACCCCTGGTGGTGGTTGAACACCGAATAATGGTTTACCTTCTGTAGGAGGAGGGTGTATTGATTGGTTTATATGGACGAGGTGGTACATAGGGATTCGTAAAGGTATAGGTAATACGCTCCAATTCCAATGCATTATGTAAAATAAACTGACCTATTTCAGCTACCGCAGAGCCTTTTGTAGCAACATGAGCACCTGTAGATAGGACCGAGCGCTGATTGTTAGCAGCTCCTATAGGAGCACCATTTACTTGGTAGAATTTCGCTGGTGCTACATGCCAATCCATAAGATAAATATCTTTAGATGTATTACCTCGATGATATGTATAATTAGTTGAATAATCAGCTATGATATTCTGATTTTTATACAGACTAATTGTACGAGCATGAAGCGTGCTATACGTAGGACCTGCCTGTGCTAGACTGATTGTACTTAAGTCGATATACACAGTCTCTGAAGGGACTATTATAAGCTACTTGGTATTGAGTAGGCTTTGTTCTCTAATTCATATTGTGAAATGGCACTAGTAGATTTGCAATGTTAGCCAATGCTAGTATTAAAAAGGGATAAAGTTTTCTCATGTTAGACCTCTCTTATGTGGAAATTAGTATACCATAGTCATACATGTAATTCCATTAGAAATGCATATAAAAACTCCATAATATGTATATTGTGTATAATCATCTTTTTGTTATATGATTATTGCATAGTACAGGAGGGTCTTGATATGGAAATTATCTGTTTTGGCGATAGTATTACCCGTGGTTATGATGTGCCTTATGGCCAAGGGTGGGTTGAAATCTGTGATGCATCTATAGAGAATGTACATTTTACAAATTATGGGTGAAGATGGATGCTCTGTGCAAGGCATGATTTATAATATTGAAAAATGGCTGCCTACAGCTGTAGCTGATTCAACGCGTCATATCTTCTTAATGTGTGGTACTAATGATATTTTGCAAGGTCGAGATAGCACATATGTGTTCAAGACCTTGGTGAAAGCTATTGAACTAGCGAGCACAAAGGGGAAGGTTATTATTGGTTTAGAAACACAAATCGATAGTGATATGGATGGACTCGACATTGTGGTGCGAGAGGTCAATGAACAACTGAAAGCCTATGCTAAAGAGCATGATTTGAAGGTTATAGACTTTTATACAACATTATACGAAGCGGATCAAATCGGCCAAATTGTCTTTGCTGGTGAAGTACATCCTAATGCACGTGGCTATCGTTTGATGGCCTATAAAGCGTTAGAAGTATTCACAAGATTATAATAACAATACATTTACCAATCTATTAATTTGATTACTTATAGGCGTTAGTTCTTTAAGTCTGAAATCTATATAGTTAGTAAAAATCCCCGAATGAGATATCTCATTCGGGGATTTAGTGATTTATAGTCTTTAGGGTGTGAAGGCTTGTAGCTTTCACCATTATAGTTAATTCGTAACGAATTATAGTTAGAATTAGCAGTACGTGCGTTAGATACGCGAGCGGATTGTGCAATTGCGTATGCAGTACCTTTTAACTAAATCGTAAGTATCAGCAGTGTTGCCAGATACTGTTACAGCTGCTACAGTGTCGTCAGTAACTGCGAACAATGCAGTTGCGTAAGGGTGTTGTGCACCATTTGGAACTGTTACAGCACCAGATTTAACAACGATGTAACGGTTGCCGTTGTTGAATACGTCGTAATGAGCAGCTTGTTTTTACACCATCATAGCTTTCATTGTAAGCGAACAATGCAGCTACTTCACCGCCTGCTACTTGACCAGTTTGTTGCATGGAACGCAATTTAGCAGCTGCTACAGCTGTTGGTTGAGTCATGTTAACAGTGATACGCAAGGAGTTGTTGTTTACAACTGCTTCAGTGATTACGTTTGTAGAGAATACATTTGCAACGCCGTCGCCAGCACGGTTGTAGGAGCTAGCAGTTTTCACTTGGTAGCCGTTAGTGTATGCAGGCAAGTCGTAAGTGTAAGATTTTGCCGTTCAACAACAAGTCGAAATGCGTTTAATTGGTTAGTTTTGATAACGGGAAACATATGCACTGCCGTTACCATTAGCTGTTACGGAAGTTACAGTTTCTTGGTATACAGGTTGGCTGTTAGTAGCGATAGGGTCCATGATTTGAAGACCTACAGCTGTTGTTTCAGGTGCTACGAAGATTGGATCGCCTAATTCTTTAGATACAGGCATTTGTTGAGCCATGTCACCTGCTGTGTAAGGTACCGCTGGTAATGGTTTGTAACCAGGGCGTGGTGCGCTTGTTACATAACCAGATTGGTACGCTGGTGTAGCTGCTTGAGGTGCAGCGTAAGTATATTGCTCAGCTGCAGCGCGTTCGTAAGCACGTGCATTAGCATCAACGGATGCTGCGAAAGCAGAGAAAGACATAGTTGTAGCTGCAAATACTGCAAAAGCAGCTGCTAAATGTTTTTTGTTCATAATAATTCACTCCTAAATACATGATTTTTTACAAATAACACAAATACTAACATGTATTATATATGAAATTCTGTTAATTGTAAATAAAATATAAAATATTTTTCTTAATTATAAACAAATATAATCTAGATGAGTCAAATATTGTACAATTTGCCTTTAAAATTACCCCAGAATTAGGCACAGAATATCATATTACTATATAATAATACGTAGTATAGTAATATATTATATCGAAAAATTTAGTTTTAAATCTATACCTGAGGAAAAAGAAATATATAAAATAAGATGAAAGTTTTTGGGATGATATAAATCTATAAATTGAGATGGTGAAAGTTTCACTAGGGAGGTCTCATGAGTATTAGCGTCTATTATGGACGAGCAGGATCTGGTAAGACGCGTGCCGTATATGAACGGATACGTCAAGTCATGACCGATTGTCCAGGGGAACCGATAATCTTACTCGTTCCTGAACCAGCGACCTATCGGGTAGAACGGGAGCTTGCTGAATTTATGCCTGAAAAAGGCTTTACTACAGTTCGCGCCGTAGGCTTTTGGTCGTTTGGGGTACCAAGTATATCAATCCATAGGCTCTAAGGGGCCGGTCAATCAAGCTTATCTAGCTTTGGCCGGTCTATGTTGTTGCGCCTTGTTATGAAAGCGAAAACAAAAAGGAATTAGGGCCTCTTAGAACAGGCTACAAAACGTCCTGAGTTTTCTTCTGTATTGCAACAACTCTTTTCTGAGTTTCGTGCATTCCGCGTAGGTCCTACTGACCTAGAACGTGGGGCGGAGTCCGTTAAAAAAATAAAGTATTACAAAAGAAACTGCGCGAACTTGCCATTTGTATGGCCGCCTATGAAGAGGAAATCAGCCGTCATGGGAGAGCGCGATATCGATCCTATTATGGAAATTGTTGAGGCTTTTGCCTCAATCGCCTCTGATGGAAAACAGCCACGTCTTTCATCGATGGGTTTCCATTGGTTTACGCCTACTCACTACGAGTTGATTTATACCTTGTTTGATTTGGCGAAGGAAGCAGTTATTACCATCGACTTGCCAACGGCTCCAAAGAGCTTACATATGGCTCGTCGCGGGGAACATCTCTTCAGCCGTCCTTTAGAGATTTATGACACCTTAGTGGCTCGTTATGGTTCTAGTATTAATTGGGTTGGATTTTGACGGGAAACGGGGCCCTCAAATCGTACAAGAATTAGAAGTCTAATTACTTTACTAGCCCTAGTAAGCAAAATTCTACAGATGCTACTGTTCCGCTCATTCGTGGTTACAACCGAGAACGGGAAGCTGATGCAGTGGCTCGTCGTATCTTAGCCTACGTAGAATCCTCTCCAGACGCACGTTACCGCGATGTATGTATCATGCTTCGCGAGTCGGAAACATATGGGGATACCTTAGAAAAGGTCTTCAGTCGGTATGGCATTCCGCATTTTATCGACCGCCAGCGGCCTATGAAAAATCATCCATTAGGCGAATTGTTGACGGCTCTCTTTGATATCGTGCGTCATAGTTACAGCCGAGATAGTATGTTCCTCTTGCTTAAAACAGATTTGATGCCACTTAGTCGTGAGGCCGTAGATGAATTGGAGAACTATGTGCTCGAGTTTGGTATTGACCATTATAAATGGGAACGTGAAAGCTGGCCGTATTTACGAGGCTTCCATGAGGGGCAAGATGAAGAAAGTCACGCTGATGCACCTCGTAGAGCACGTGTTAATAAAGCACGACAAACTATTATGGAAATTCTATCCCTGTGGTTTGACTTTGCTGCTCATAGCGAAGGGCATACAGGGGCAGAATGGGGCGAACAGCTGTATGGTTTGTTAGAAACCTTGCAAGTGCCTGAGCGTCTCTATGAATGGGCAAAAGATGCAGAAACGGTGGGCGATCAAGAGTCGAAAGCCAGCCATGAACAGATGTACAATGCTGTTATTTCTTTCATAGACGAAATTTCTATGGTCATGAAGGACGAAGTGTTGACACTGGATGAGATGATGTTACTTCTCTCAGAAGGCTTGAGCGATGTAAATTATTCTATGATTCCACCGTCCTTGGACCATGTGGTGATTACTACCATTGAACGTGGTTATAGCCAATGGTGGCCTAAGGTATTCGTCATGGGCCTCAATCAAGGAGTATTCCCACAAAGTATGGGCGATGAAGGGCTCATTAAAGATAAGGAACGTCAAGAATTGGCGGGAGCTGGCATTACTTTGGCTGAAGGGGCTTTGCCGAAGGCTTTCAACGAGAATTTTCTATTATACCTAGCTATGACGCGGGCATCCGATTCCTTGACGCTGTCCTATGCAAGCTCTGGTGAAGATGGAACCGGCCTTGAGCCATCCCTCGTGGTGAAACGACTAGAATCCCTTGGTTATGTAGATAAGGCGGTAGATATTCCGCTCTCTATTGCACCTGATACCGAGGCGGATTATGTATGGCGACCTTTACAGAGTTTGTCGTTATTGTCTGAGCGCTGGGGCGCCCTCTTTAGTGGTCATGAGGTCAATCCATTGTGGTGGGGCCTCTATAACTGGGCTCGTGAAAGTGACACCTACCGCCCTCGTTTAGGTGAGGTATCTCGTGGTATTCGAGATAATAATGATGTGCCTGTCATTACGAAGGATTTAGTGAATGGATTGTTCCTATCTAAAGGCTATATGTCTGGTTCTGTGACGCGCCTAGAGAGATATCAGCAATGTCCGTTCAAGTTCTATGCTCAATACGGTTTGAAACTAGAACCGCGTCGTGTGCGCTCCTTTGGGGCACCTGAAATTGGTACATTCCTCCATGCAAACTTGGAGCGTTTAGGTAATTATCTATTAGATAACAATAAACAATGGCGTGACCTTAATGAAGAGGACCAACATAACTTGTGCCGTACGGTAGCGGAAGAGATTTTACAAGAAAATCAAGGTGGCGAGGAAACGAGCGATGCCTACCAAAAAGCTATCGAGCAGCGTGTACAAAGAACATTACATGTAACGGTAGACCGCCTCGTTGAGTGGTCGAAGCGCAGTGATTTTGATACGAAATACTTAGAGCAAGATTTTGGCCGTCAAGGCGGCTGGGATCCGATTCGCGTGCCTCTTGGAGAGGATCGTTATTTACGCCTCATTGGTCAAATTGACCGCATCGATGAATATACCCGAGATGGTCAAACTTATGGTATGGTTATTGACTACAAATCGGGCGGCGCACACGTAACAGCGCAAGATGTATACTATGGCCTTAAATTGCAGCTCATGACCTATCTGTTAGCCTTAGAGTCTGCTTACGGTAAAACGAAGGGAGAATCTATAGCTCCTGCAGCTGTGGTGTATTCCTATGTGAAGAATCCTAAAATTCCTGCCGATGCACCTATATCCTATGAAGATGCCATATCACTTGCTAAAGAAAGCGATGCATGGCAAAACAGTGGATACTTCTCTGATGATATCGAGTTATTGACCCATATCGATAATAAATTTTTGTCCTATGGATCTAAACGAGGACCATATGTACCAATCGCTACGAAAAAGGATCAAACTATTTCTAGTAGAGACTTGCGTAAGGTTAAGAATTCTGGCGAATTTGACGTAATGTGTCGTTACACCAATCACGTAATGGCTGACATCGGTCGCCACATTGGGGACGGTCAATTCCCAATTCAGCCTTACCAGTTAAATAAGAATAGACCTTGTACATACTGTGATTACAATACTGTATGCCGTTTTGACTCTAGCCGTAATAAGTATAACTATCTGTCCGGCTTATCTGAAGATGATGCGTTAGAACGGATGAAAGAGGTTCTTAACGAAGGAAACAACAGTAACGACAGCAATAATAGCAATGACAGAAATAAAAGTAACGTACCTAATAAAAGTAACGTAGCAAATAGTAATAAAAAGGAGGTGAAGACCGTGGGTGTTAAATGGACGCCGGAGCAGGAGTCGGCCATCATAGCGCCGAAGGATTCGTCCTTAGATAATCAAACCTTACTAGTAGCGGCAGCGGCCGGTTCTGGTAAAACGGCAGTTCTCGTAGAGCGTATTATTACCCGTTTAAAAGACATGGATAATCCTTTATCTGTGCAAGAGCTCATGGTTGTAACCTTTACAAAGGCAGCTGCTCAAGAGATGAGCGCTCGTATTGGTCTTGCTTTGGCGAAAGCCATGGAATCCACCGAGGATGCAGCCATGCAAGAGCGCCTTGAACGACAGCTCAACCTGTTGCCGTCTGCTCATATTTCTACGTTACACTCCTTCTGCCAATGGGTGATTCGTTCCTATTTCTATAAGCTCGATATTAACCCTACTGCTCGCATCGGTAACGAAGCAGAAATGGCATTGTTACAACAAGAGGTACTAGCAGATTTATTAACTAAATCTTACGAAGAAGGCCTTTATAACATTTATGAATTGGCAGATTTCTTTAGCGATGATAAATCGGATGCGGGATTAACGGCGAAGATTATGTCGCTATATAACTACGCCATGTCACTTGCCAATCCTGATGGATGGTTACGAAAAGCCTTAGAGCCTTATAAAGAGGCTATGACTATAAACCCTAGTGATACACTATGGGGCCAATATATGTGGGACAACCATATAGCTGTTATTGACCGCATTCGTGAGCGCTTAGAGCGGATGGAACAAATCTTATTGGATCCAGTGGGGCCTCACAAATGGCAAAATATTTATGATAATCAACTAGCCGCACTAGGCATGCTTTCATCAGCCCAAACTTGGGATGATATGGGTGAAGCTTGTAAGCATACGGATACCTTTATTAAGGACCAGTTCCGCATGGGCTCAAAAGAGGCACAAGCCTTTGATCCTATATTGGTAGCAGAGTTTAAATCCTTAGGTTCTCAAAATAAAGATGACCTTAAAGCGATGCAAGGGGCTGTGTTTACTGTGCCAGAAGCTACCTTGCAAGACCAGTTCAAGGCTCAATATCCAATCATCGAAGGTTTAGTAGAGCTTACGATTGCGTTTCATAAGGCGTATCGGGATATGAAACAAGAACAAGGTATCATGGATTTCAGCGACTTGGAACATCTATGTTTAGCCCTTCTTGTTGAGCCGGGCACAGAGGATGACCCTCAGCCGTCTGAGGTAGCGAAGGAGCTGCAAGATACTTTCAAAGAAATCATGGTCGACGAATACCAAGATACGAACGGCGTGCAAGAGACGATTATCAACTTGATTTCTCGCGTCGACAATCGGTTCTACGTAGGGGACGTGAAGCAAGCAATTTATAGTTTCCGTATGGCCGATAGTTCTTTATTTATGGAGAAATATAATACCTATGGCGATACTGATGCGGTAGAACGCCGTATCGACCTAGCAAAGAACTTCCGATCTCACGAAAATATTTTGGCCGCTACGAACTTCTTGTTCTATCAAATCATGACAGAAGAGGCGGCGGAGCTCAATTATACTGAGGCAGAATCCCTCATTCCTGGCCGTATCGTTGAGGATGCACCGGAGGATTGGGTTGGAGGAGACGTGGAATTGCAGCTCTTAGATGTGAGTAAGGATACCCTCAGCGCTAGTGAAAGCGACGAGGACGAAGGGGATGACCCTGAAAACAACGAGCGTGAGCTAGATTTCATCATCCAAAAGATTAAGGAAATCCATGCTGCCAAGAAGAAGGTGCAAAATCCAGATGGTACGTTCCGTCAAATCGAGTGGCGCGATTTTGCTATTTTGCGCAGATCCTTGGCTGGTTGGGGCACTCGTGCCGTAGAGGCCATGCGCCAAGCGGGTATCCCTGCGGTGGTGAACGAACGAGATGGCTACTTTGAAGCACAAGAAATACAACTATTGTTAGCGCTGTTATCCATCATAGATAATCCAGAACAAGACTTGCCAATGGCGGCGGTGTTACACTCTGGTCTCGTAGGTCTTGATGCAAACGAACTAGGTGCACTGCGCCTATCTGGAGAGGGTTCTCTGTGGTCTCTCATGCCCGCCTATGCTGAAGAGGCTCAAGATGAGCGCCTATTAGCGTTTATTGACCATATGGAGCGTTGGCGTACCTTGTCGCGCCGTCACGGTGTAACAGATTTGCTGTGGGATATTTACGAATCTCAAGATTATGTAAATTATGTAGGCGCCATGCCAAATGGTCTTGTGCGCCGCGCGAATGTACTCGCTCTGTATGACCGAGCTAAGGGCTATGAGGCATCTGGCTTCCGTGGTCTCTTTAGATTTTTGCGCTTTGTTGAAAGCTTACGCGATAGCAACCAAGATATGCCGCTAGCTAATGTGGTGAGCGAAGCGGACAATGTGGTGCGCCTCATGACCATCCATAAGAGTAAGGGCCTTGAATTCCCTGTGGTGTTCTTATCTGGCGTTCAAAAACGGTTCAATATGATGGATCTTCGTTCAGAACTCCTCATCGATAAAAACGCAGGGGTTGGTCTTAAGGGGTACTTCCCGGATATTCGGGTGTCTTTCCCAACTATGCCGTGGTTCTACGTGAAAGACGTCAAAGAAGCAGCCCTCAAAGCAGAGGAACAGCGTATTCTCTATGTAGCCTTAACACGAGCTCGAGATAAATTGTTCCTAACGGGTTTTGTAAAGGGATTCAAGAATTCTGCAGGTAAACTATCTAGCCTAGGTGAGCTCATTAACAATGTTGCCGCTGTGGAAGGACAACAGTTGCCGACGGATGTTATCACCCAAGCTAATACGTATCTAGAATGGTTAATTATGGGCTTTACCCGTCATTTGGACGGTGGTAATCCATTGCGCGTAGCCATTGAGTACGAAGGACCGACCTATTTTTGACTTACCAGATAAAAAAATGTCGCATCAAGGTCGAAATTCACGATGGCTCTCTCTACGGTGACCTCGATTATAAAGCAGATATCGATGAAACTACCATCAATAAAGGTACGAGAATTACAAGCTGTTAACTCTGTGGAATTACCGCAGGAAATAATAGATCGCTTTTAACTATACCTATCCGTACAGCGACGCTACGCGGCGCACGGCTAAGATTTCCGTCAGTGAATTGAAAACGACGATTCCAAGAACGAGAACTTGAAGCAGGTACTATTGATACTTTGAACGAACCGATTGTAACGGTCGATACAGGCGCTAAACGAGCTGTTTCAGATACAATCTTAGGTCAAGCTATTAAGCTAGATCCAAAATCATCTGCAAATGTTGAGGCGAAGAATACCAATGCTGCTGGTTTACCAATTACAGAGGCTTCAGATGTAACTGTTTCATCCGACGAATTGGCGAACTCCGTATTTGGTCGTAAGCCGCAAGCACTGCAGTCCGAAGAGGATGTGTTGACGGGGGCTCAATGGGGTACCTTGATGCATGAGGCCATGCAATGGTTACCTCTTGCGCAGTATACCCAAGCTTCTTTAACGAAAGAGCTTGATGCACTCGTAACGAAAGGGACTTTCACAGAGGAAGAACGAAATCTATTAAGCGATACAAGCCTCTATAAATTCTTTAGTTCTGACCTTGGGAAGCGTCTTATCAATGCGAAGCGCATAGAACGTGAATTGCCATTCAGTATGCTTTTTGAAGGAAAACGCGTATATGATACCTTAGAGGATGGGGAAGATCTATTCCTTCAAGGTATTATCGATACTGCCTTTGAAGAGAACGGTGAATGGGTTCTCGTAGATTACAAGACGGATCGCGTTAAATCTGGGGAAGACCTCATCAAGCGCTATAAAATACAAATGGACCTCTACAAAGAGGCCTTACAGCGATTGACGGGGATGCCTGTAAAAGCATGTTATATCTATAGCTTCCGCTTGCACGATGCAATCATTATAGATTAGACTATAAAAATCCTATGATTGGCATAAGACTGTACTTATGCGTAGTGTATATATCTATACAGATGTAGCCTATAGTCCAGCAAATATAAAAAGCTCTCTATCCTAGGATAGAGAGCTTTAGTGTTATAGATTACTGTATAGTTTTGTGTTATAGGTTGCTATATAGTTTCGTCTTATAGATTTCTCTAGAAGTTCTTAAATATGCGGTAGTTTAGGCAAAATTCAAAAGCCTTTTTTTCTTTTTGTGTTTTGATGGGGCAAATACTTTTTAATACCCGTGGCAATACTTCGATATCTACAGGCATAGATGGGCCTGGATCGCCATCCATATTGGTTGCTAAATCATCAATATTAGATAAGAGCTCGATGGATGCTTTATTCACAGTTAATGTAGTTGTATAACGAGAGTTATAAATGGCACCACTAATGATGAGCGGTATTACGCTGAGAATATCGAGAATAAAGTATTCTTTGAAGATGATGATACGCATGTAGCCATCATCGACAGAGGCTTCAGGCATAAACCGTTCAAAACTAGATACTACATTGGTAAGCAATGCTAAAACGAGAGGGGATTTACAGATAAAGTCGTCGTTCTCCGTTTTGATGCGGTATGTATAGTCTTTAGTGGTAAATAACGCTTGGCCTGCGCGCAAGAAGTAGGCGAGAGGGCCGAGTATGCTTTTCTCCTTTGGCGTAACCTCTTCTACTACCTTAGGGATAACGCCTGCTGCGATGTTGTTGCAGAAATATTTGTCATTGCAACGACCAATATCAATTGTTCTTGTTTCATTGATATCGATGCGTTTGATCGCTTGAGCTGGATTTTGGTGAATCCCAAGTGCGCGAGACATATCGTTAACAGTTCCAACAGGGATAAAGCCAAAGGTAGATTTGAATCCCCCTTGAGCAATGCCATTGACAGTTTCGTTAACAGTACCGTCACCACCCATGCAAAATACTGCATCGAACCCGCGTTCGCAAGCGTCTTTAGCAAAACGTGTCGCATCGCCTTCACCGGTGGTGAATTTGACCTCAATCGTTTCGAATAAGGTGCTCAATTTCCATTGTAAGTCGAGGGCATACCGGCGTGCCGCCCCGCCCCCTGATACAGGATTGATGATAACCAAACAACGGCTCATAGTGTACTTCCTTACTTTCAAAAAAATGAGATATAGCTAGTATCTATTGTTAGATTACTAGATTGACAGTTTTAGATATGAGTTTTATAATTATATTTGTATACACTGTATTAGATATTGTGTGCAAATATATTTTATAAAAAAATGTTTTCGTATAATATATTATACTCATTTTTAACCGTTCTTTGAAAGTGTGAAAGATAGGATGAGTATTAAGGTTTAGGGGATTTAAATGGGAAGACAAGATTCTAAAGATAGATATAATTTGTCCGCAGTGGACTCTATTGAACGATTGCCACTTAGCGAACAAGTATATTTAACATTAAAAACAGCGATTTTAACAGGCGAATTGATGCCTCAAGAAAAGCTAAACGAAGTAAAGATTGCAGAACAGTTACAAGTGAGTGCTACACCAGTACGTGAAGCATTCCGTAAATTGGCTAAAGATAACCTCGTAGTTATCGTTCCTTGGAAAGGTGTTACTGTAAAAGCAGACACTCCAGAGGAAATTATTGCATTATATCAAGTGCGCGAAGTAATGGAAGGTCTTGGTGCAAGACTGTGTGCACGTCATGCTACAGAAGAACAAATTAAAGAATTGCGAGATATTTGTAAAGAAATGCATAAAATCGAAGATGCTACAGCACGCGTTGAGGTTAACAGTCGTTTCCACACAATGATCGCTCATTACTCTGGTAATGAACGTATCGTAGACTACTTAGCAAGCTTCCGTGAACGTGTTAATCGAGATATGTATATCAGCTCCTTCAATGCAGTTCGTACACATGATTGCGATGATGAACATGATCAAATCGTAGACGCTATCGAACGTCATGACGAAGTAGCTGCAGAAACAGCTATGCGTCAGCACATCAACAATGCATTTATCTTCAAAAAAGCAAATGCTGAAGTGCAACACAAAAAACTTAATGAAGTATAATGTCTAACGTGCCCATAGGCATAATGACACAAAAGGCTCCGCCCATGGCGGAGCTTTTTTTGCTGATAATCTAGTTAATCTAGTTAATCTAGCTAATCTAGTTAATTTAAGATAACTAATTAACATGAGTTTTTTTGTGTAAGTTGTTAACGGTTTGGTTTTTTTGGTATGGTTTAGAAACTCTAGCCGTCTTGTAGTGTGATGTTAGGTGGGCATTGCAGTTTTTTTATAGTCGACGATGCGCAACCGCACTAGTTGTCCCTACGTCGATTTGAAAGGCTTGAGCGATTTTTAAACAAAAATCTCTAAGGACATGCCAGAAATGCCCTGTTCCACACTCTAGTTTGCTTAAATAACTGCGGCTGATGCCGACGTGGCGAGCTAACTCATGTTGGGACATATTTAGAGATACGCGGATATTGGCGATTTTTATGGCCTAAACATACGTATTGATGTTGTAAAATTGGGATCTTCGTACGTATTAATCCGCAGTTCGGTCAATGGTGCTGTTGAGGGGTTCATAAGGACTCCTTCCTTTTCCCGACTCTCTAAATATAGTATACTGAGACTGTTAGCGATTGACTAATATAGAAAACTAGATAATTATCAGTTATTACAGATAATTACACGAATTGTGAAAGTCTTACTACCTATATACTTTGGTACTGTGACCAAAGCAGTTAGTATGTTGTTGTAAATAGAGGAGGCCCTATGGAAAAATATATAGCCGTTGCCCTCGGTGGAGCTGTAGGTGCATTATGCCGTATGGCTCTTGGTGAATGGGTGATGACAAAGGTGAGCTCCTTTCCTTATGGTACGGTCGTAGTTAACCTTATCGGTTGCCTCATCATCGGCCTCGTGTTAGGCCTCTACATGCAAAAGCCAGATTTACCACAATGGGCTAGATTCTTCCTTGTTGTAGGCGGTCTTGGTGCTTTCACTACCTTTTCTACCTTTGCCTTTGAAATGCTACAACTCATGATGGCTGAGTCCTATGTACAAGCCTTATTCTATGGCTTTGTACAAGTTGTAGGCGGGCTAATTCTTTGCTGGTTTGGTGTATTATTGGCGCGTATGCTCTGGGCTATCTAATCTAAGCCGAATAAGGTGACTTGAGTTACAGCGTAAATACATCGATTTTTATATGATTATTTAGTAAGAGATTTAGATAGAATACCAGATTATAGAAATTATAGAGGAAGATATTATGAAATCTATTAGAACACAAGATGCCGTAGGGCATGCATTATTACACGATTTAGTTCGCATCGTTATCGGCGAGGTGAAAGATACGCCGTTCCGCCGTGGTCATGTTATTACAGAAGAGGATATTCCTAAATTATTAGACCTCGGCAAAGAGCATATTTTCGTTATGGAACCTGAAGATGAAGGCTTCTTGCACGAAGAGGACGTAGCGCGCGCTTTGTATCGTATGGCGGGCGGCGAAAATATGCACGAAGGCCCAATGGCACAAGGTAAAATTGAGGCTATTGCAGACGTAGATGGCTTATTCAAGGTCGATGTAGAACGATTACATACTATCAACGGCATTGGTGAGCTTACTATTGTAACGAGATTTAATAATACACCTGTGAAAGCAGGCGAAAAAAATTAGCAGGTATGCGTTGTATTCCTTTATTATTAGAGGAACAACAAGTAGAGGATGCTAAGAAAAATTGCTAATGGGGGATCCTTTTGCTGATGTAAAAACCATTCGTGCGCAAAACAATGGGCATCGTTACTACTGGCTCCGAAGTATTTGAAGGTCGTATTAAAGATGCTTTCACCCCTATAATTGAAGAACGATGCGCAGAATTTGGCGTCACAAAGGTGGCTCATGAAATTGTAACGGATAATACGGATGATATCGTGGCGGCTATCGACAAGGTAAAAGCGGCTGGCGCCGACATTATTTTCTGTACCGGCGGCATGAGCGTTGATCCTGACGATTTAACACCGGGCGCTATTAAACGTTATGCAGATCGCGTAGTGACATACGGATTACCTGTATTGCCAGGTTCTATGGTTTGTATTGCTTACTGTGCTGATGGTACACCAATTCTCGGCGTTCCAGGTGGCGTATTGTTCAGCAAACCAACGGCGTTTGATGAAATTTTGCCGCGCCTCGTAGCAGATGATGAAATCACTAAAGAAGACTGCATTCGCATGGGTCATGGTGGTTTCTTAGGATAATCTTTTGTAGCACAAAAAAAGCGGGTAGATCTACTCTACCCGCTTTTTGATGTTCAAGCAGTTATGTTTTATTAAAATGATTTTTTCTCAGTGTAGGATAGCTATAGCGTTTTAACGTTAATGTATCATTAAAATGATTTTTTTCCTAGTGTAGGATGGCTACAGCGTTTTAGCGTTAGCGTATCAATCATGTGAACTGCTTCGTCCAAGGTGATATCTTCACGCTTTGTCGGTGTTTCGAGGACTGCCAAAGGATGGTCTGTGCCTACTTCACCAGAGGGCAAGTAAATATATTCTTGATTGATAGTATCGCCAAAGATATAGCCCGCTTGTAAATGCTCTTTATGAATGCGACTCATAGTCTCTCCTTACATGATCTGTTTTAGCGTAAAGTCTAGATAGTCTGCAGATACTAGCTCTAGTTTGGTTGTGCCAAATTCCTTTGGAATGCGTTTAAAGGAAATTTGATCGTGTAAATGACCAAAGATACAAGTATCTACTTTGTATTGCTCCATAAGGTCCGTAAAGCCCGAAGGGGCGTTGGACTCGTTGAATGGAGGATAGTGTAACAATAGCAGTTTTGTTACTGGTATGGTGTGTATATCTATTGTTAATGGCTCTGATGTTTCAGAACCTGTTGTTTCCATGTTTGTTTCAGCTGTGAGCTGTTCTAGGAGTGTTTCCACAGCCCCATCCATTTCTTGTAATGCTGATTCGGTGCGCATTAATTCTCTTTCATAAATAGACTGGTCTGTTTCTGGTGAGAAATGAGAGTCACCAGGGCAGAGATAGGCACGAGTTCCACCAAAAGCGATGATGCGAGGGCCTTCTTCTGTTTGAATGAGCTCTGCTGTGCCATGACCTTGTAAAAAGGTGATAGCATCACCCATGAGGTTGCGCATCTTGTTTGATGATGACCACCAGTAGTCATGGTTGCCGCGAATCATATATTTCTTGCCAGGCATGGATGCGATTTCTTGTAAATCGCAAGCCGCTTCGTCGAGGCGTAGCGCCCAGCTCATATCTCCTACGAGAAAGACAATATCATCATCTGTTACATTGTTAGTCCCAATGCTCTTTGATGCGTGCCCAGTGATTATCCCAGTGGGGACCAAAAATATCCATCGGCTTTGTAGGAGGATTGCCAGATAGATGGAGGTCGCCGATGGCAAATACTTTCATAAAAATCCTTTCAATTATCTATGGTCAAAATCATAGATGTTCAAACCTTATGTAATTATCATAGATGGTCAAAATTTATGTAATTAACAATATGCATGTTCACAATATATATATATGAGAACTATTTAGTAGCTATAACTATTTAGTAGCCTGTAAATAAGGCGCAATATCGCGCATGATTTTAGCAGCCCGTTCTTCGTCACAGGTTTGTGGAATTTTGTAGCCCACGTAGAGAGGCGTCGTTACATAACGAGCCACCACCTTGATGTAGTCATAGCCGTCCTCGAGATTATAAAAGAAATAATTATAGGACTGGCTAAGGTTAGAAAGGGTGTGCAACACATAGCGCAGAAACTTGTTGTAATCGAATGGCTACAGGACGAACTGGCGTATCAGGTTTGAAGCGAATGTTGTACTCAAAGAACCCAATTATGGGATGCGTAGACAAGGTAATGCGTACATGCTGATCCTCGTGTAAGAGCCAGCCTTCCATGTTTTGAGCCGTAATATCCTTGTGGTAATCGTAATTTTCTAGACCGATGATTTGGCTGTGTGGATGGCGAATGGAGCCGCCAGACATATAGCCATGGTTTTTGAAGAATAGTACGGATTTAAACTCCTTGCGTTGACGAGTTTCACGCCACTTATCGAGGCCGAATTGCAGAATGTGTGCTGCTTCGTCAGCTGGTAAGGTAGAAAATTCGCCTTCATCGGTTTCTGTTTCGATGATAACCGTAGGCCAAGTTTTTTCTAGCACAGGGTATTTGTTCATAAGCCAAATAATATGGCCCGATGTATCTAGGATATCCGTTAACTTTGAACGGTCACAGAAGGGGCAACGCACTTGTTCATTGCGAATATTGACGGGTTTTGTGCGCCCTAATTCAATATTAAATCTAAGTGGTTTGTTCATCATGTGCCTCCTTCCATGCACGAAAATCTATACTCTTAATGATACCACAACTAGCGCATTCGCACACGAAATAATGGTATAATAATATAGTGTTATTTTAACGATTAAGGAGACCCTATGAAACCGACTACGCTCGTATTTCCTATTGATGAACAAAATCGTATATTACTAGGTCGTAAGAAACGTGGTTTTGGGGCTGAAAAATATAACGGCTTTGGCGGTAAATTAGACGATGGTGAAAGCTTCCGCCACTGTGCTATTCGCGAATTATTTGAGGAATCTGGACTTCATGGTCGCCCAGAAGATTTAGAATGTGTGGCTGCTTTTGATTTTCAATTTCCTTTTGATGAAAGCTTAACCCATGTAGGTTATGTGTACTTTTTGCGTACTTTCACAGGCATTGTAGAGGAAACAGATGAAATGGAGCCTCATTGGCTAACGGTCGATAAAATTCCTTACGACCGCATGTGGGATGGTGACCGTCAATGGTTGCCAATGCTGCTAGAAGGCAAGAAGTTAAAAGGTCCTATCGTATTTGGCCGAGACAACAGTACGGTAGATAAGATGGAACTAACCACTGTGGATGCTGTTCTTGAAAGCGAACACTTGGCGCGCATTGATCTGTATATTAACGGATAAGTACACCGTATTGGCTGCAATATGTATGCGCCTGTAGTCATGAAAGTGGTACTAGAGTCCTAAGTTTATAATATTTTGAGGTAATATGACTGATAAAAAGAACCCTAAGTGGGTGCCACAGCTATTGGCGTGGTATGATGTGCATAAACGGGAATTGCCGTGGCGCGATTGTGGAGACCCTTATAAGATTTGGGTGTCTGAGGTGATGAGCCAGCAGACGCGCATTGAGGCGATGAAGCCCTATTATGACAATTGGATGCGTTTATTCCCCACCTTGGAGGACCTAGCAAAGGCTACTGAGGATGAGGTGGTTCACGCTTGGCAGGGGCTTGGTTACTATAGCCGTGCTCGCAACTTACGCCTTGGCGTAAAGGACGTCATGGAAAAACTACGGTGGTATTGTGCCTCGTGACCGCAAGACGATGGAGTCCTTGAAGGGCGTAGGATCTTATACGGCTGGGGCCGTGCTATCCATGGCGTACAACGAACCAGAGGTAGCTGTAGACGGCAATGTGCTGCGCATTTACGCTCGTTTATATCGCATCTTTGATGATATTTTGAGCACTAAAGGCAAGAAGGCCATAACTGCTATTGTAGAGGAAACATTACCTCACGATCGGCCTGGTGATTTTAACCAAGCCTTGATGGATTTTGGCTCTGCTGTGTGCATTCCAAAAAACTCCTCGCTGTGGGGAATGCCCTATTGTAAACATGTGCGAAAGCATACCAACATAAGGATACGGACAAATTACCTGTGCGCATCAAGAAAAACGAAGGTTGTGGAGATTCCTCTATTTGTAGGTATCTTGCAATACGAAGATACTACCTATT